>Ga0208102_1000004_pt1 | contig 212373 bp, 186 predicted proteins | sample CryBogmetaGMA17M_FD_184549 | JGI IMG/M metagenome (GOLD analysis project Ga0208102, IMG submission 184549) | Freshwater microbial communities from Crystal Bog, Wisconsin, USA - MA17M (SPAdes) | ecosystem: Environmental > Aquatic > Freshwater > Lake | place: Crystal Bog, Wisconsin, USA...
CGAAGTCCCCCGTCCACTCTTTGCTGGTGAGGGCCAGGCCGCGCAGTTGCTTCCGACCATCTTCGGCCGGTGCCGCTGGCTTGTCCGTTGGTTGTATGGGCGCCAGACACGACACGGTGACGATCACCAGAACGGCCAACCCCAGGTACAATGTGTAGATATGTCCCTTTTCTTTCATGGATAGTTTCTTCAGTCTCTTCCAGCTACCCGCTCCACATCTTTGTCGTAATCCAGTGATGAGCGCATGAACGTGTATCTATTCGGTGACGGCGGCTTGATCTTTCTTCCGGTTTTATCGCCAGCGCGATGGCTTCCGTGTGGCAGGTCGTCGTGCACAGGCCGCAGCATGGCGGCCGAGACCGGGAAGACCATCCCGATATGGGCTAAACTGCTCTCCGGGCGAAAGCCACGGTTTACTGCCGGCAGGCGGCGGAGTCCTCACTTATCATCAGAGAAGACGTATCGACTGCTTCGAATACCGAGCCCTGCAGGTTTTCATCCAGCCAATGAAGCTGCTCATTATTCCATCGCTCATCCGGGCAGCCGGTGATATACCATTCGCTTCCCTGATCTGCCAGCACGATGCCGTATTCCTTCATCGCCTGGAGTATCACTCTCACCTCGGCGGACGCACTGTCGGGTATCACGTAAGACCCTTTCAGCCGGAACCGTGCGCCCATTGGTGGCACATCCAGCGAGTGGTCGGCTCCCGTAAGATCTGGCACGGGGTGTCTCGCAGGCCAGATGTACCCCTCGGCGGTGTTGAAAGCCGTGAAGCGAATGGCGTGTTGGATCGCGCCCGAGGAAACCTGGTCATAACGGACAAGGCCAGGCAGAATTGGAAAGCCGGCAAGGTCAGACGAGGTCCAGCCGCGGGGTCTCAGATCGTTTGACGCGAGATCCCAGATTGCGCCCGAACCGGCGGTCCATTGGCCTCCTTCAAGCGACGCGTGGTATAGTTCGTATAGCCGCCCTTCTGACTCGCTCACCAGCAGAATGTGGTGATCGGATTCCCACTCTCTCGCTGCGTTGTCTGGAATGGGATAGGGGCCCGTATCCGATTCATCCGCGTATTCGAAGCTGACCGTTTTCTTTGCCGTACCGCCTGCAACGATGTTGAAGGGAATACCGATCGGGCCGCCGTCCCATGTGCCGGAGCCGAAATCAGCATGGAAGAATGAATCCGCGCCGATTGCATTCACCCATTGCTGCGACTTCGGGTGTACCGGCAGGGCATCCACCCTCACGTTCCAGAAGTTATTTACCGGGAACACGGTTCCATTCCGCTGCGATGATGTGCTCCTGCCGGACGTATACGTGGTTGTACCCGATGAGCCGCATCCAGAGTAGAGAGTTGCAGCGACGGACAGAATGCAGGCGGCGGCGATGAAATGTGATGATATACGCATTCGTTTCTCCATATCTTCTGACCTCGATTGAAAGGGTAATCTATATTACATTTTGGATCAATTAGTTTCTTGGGCTCCGGCCGTGAGCAGGCTGCGAGTCGGCCGGCAGCCCGTGGTTCGCCGTTTCTGTCCGCCAGTAGAACCTTTCACTCCGTACTGATCGGGTAAGATCAAGAAAAATTTCAATAGCGCTGGTTATTGCCCTCACCTACAAAGAAACAAGTATGATAAACAAATATTTTAATGATTTACGTTTGAAATGTTTGATCGACGCGAAAGTTAAGGGATGTGGCGGCTTTTTTCCACGTCCTTTTTTAGCTTTTTGTTTCGCGTCATTTTTCAGCCTTTAGATTGTTGTTGGGTAGCGTCCCATTCCTGAGACGGTTTTCATATGATCCTTCCTCTTTGCATCGATTGATGATCGTTGTTTCTTCAATTGGTTCTCCCATCGTCCAGTAAAGTAATCCATCTTCGGCAAAATATGTGAGAACGCGTTGGTAAAAGCATCCCTCGAAACCGTGTTGACGGATGTGACGAACTAAAACTTCAAAAAGAACTCTGTCGACCTTTTCTCGAACGATATACTCGTGGGGCCATTCCGGCATCGTCTTGGCGAATGTCCATCGAGTAGAGTCAATGAACTCCCGCAAAGCATCAGGAAATGGAACTGGATGGTTCATCACGCATGCATTCTTAGGTTTGTGCATTTTTACACCTACATGTCAAAAGAGGCGGGAAGGCCGTGGAGCCGTGCCTCGCAACTGTTCTTAACGATAATGGGTGTTTCTGTCTCCCAGCGTGGTGAAATCATCACCCCCCTATCTGGAATGTCACAGAATGGCTTTGGTAATTTATAGAGCAGATTCCAAATTGACGCCTCAAGACGTTCAAGGATGCGTGGTTGAGGATCTAGATTTGCGACAAAAAGACGATATGCTGCCAGCTGTTTACGGGCTGCACTAAGAATTATCAATTTGCGCTCTTCAAAGTCAGTCCGTTTCTCAGGTGACCACCCCCATCCGTGCCACACTTCTTTTCGTAGTCCCTCTTTCAATGCGATCATGTCCATAATGGTGTAATCACCGTTTATGTATTTGGGTGTGTGTTCGCGAAGGCGTGTTGGTATTGGGCGACGCGTCAATCCCGCGGCAGAGATCAGATAACCATCTTGGTACTCGAAGGTTTGCAAATATAGACCGGGGTGCTTTGGAACAGAAGGCAGACCGCTTTCAGATTCATATTTTGGCCAGCCATAAGGGCCAATCCAAAGAATTTCCATAGTGGATTGTTCTGTATTCATGCCTTACCCCGTCTTATCTCATCATTTAATTACCTATCTTCTTGATCTAACCTATCACAGCACTACTATGAATAAATGACGAATACTGGTTGTAAGATTAGTACATTTACCGAAATCAATCAATTGGAGAGTTCAGGAAGCTAACGACTTGTGGTTGTCTTTACATCTACTGCCAAGAGTACTTCGTCTTGTGACACATGAACCTTACGGCATAGAAAATATCTGTTTCAACATCTCAAGCAACTCTTCGCCTCTAAAAGGCTTGGCAACAATGTACTGTCCTCCGATCATGTGACTTTTTGGCACCTCGCTCGATTTGACTGCAGCTGAGAGAAAGATAACAGGGATCATACTCGTGTTCGGGTCATCTTTTAATTCTGCCGCAACGCTTGCTCCATCCATATCGGGCATCATGATATCCAGAATAACAGCGTCGGGTTTGAACTGTTTACACTTTGCCAACCCCTCTTCACCCCCGAGTGCACTTAGAACCTCGTAACCATTTGCTTTGAGACGTGATGTTACCATCTTGACAATGCCGGGCTCATCATCCACTACCAGTATTCTTTTTGCCATGACCTTTCCTCCTCATTATTCTGCTCAAGATATTTATTTATAGGGGTGCTTTTGGAATCTCAAATGTAAATATGCTTCCCTGCTCCAATACACTCTCCGCTGAAAGTGTTCCTCCGTGGGATTCAACGATGGTCTTTGCGATGGGCAGGCCAAGACCTGTGCCTTTTTCTCCAGGTCCCCAGTTCCTCGTTGCCTGATAAAACTTGTTGAATATTTTTGGAATATCTTCGGTTTTGATACCCACCCCTGTGTCCTTGACGGTACAAATAACGAGGGGGCCTCGTTCCTTGACGGATAATTCTACATACCCCTGCTTTGTGAACTTCAAGGCGTTGCTCACTAGATTATACCAAACTTGCAATATCGTGTCGGGATCGACATAGGCTTCAATGATAGGCCCGGAAAAGTCTGTCTTAATCTGCAGACCCTTCGCGTCAGCCTGTGGGCTAAAAATCTTTGCCACTTGTTTTGCGATTCTGATCAGATTCACATGTTCCTTGTGAATCTCCAACTTACCTGCTTCAATCTTGGAGATGTCAAGCAAATCATTTATCATACGGGAGAGCCGTTCGATGTCGACCTGTACAATGCTAAGGAATTCCTGCTGGTCTTCTGTGGTCGGACCAAGGATTCCCTCCAATACCTGGCTGACACCCTCGCGGATTGTGGTCATTGGCGTGCGGAGTTCGTGGGATACCATACTGAGGAACTCATCCTTGTGTTTTTCGGCCTTTCGCCGGGCAGCGCTTTCCAGCCTTAATTCTTTCATACGACGGAAGGCATAGAAACCAAAGGAAAAACCAAAATAAGCCATCAAAAAGATAGCATCATCAAGTTGCCATACTTTGAGACCATTTTGCTGAACCCAGACGCGGTAGTTCTCAAAGATATCATAATAGGCCATGAACGCGAAGAGTACTGCACCCACCACGATGATGAGAACCAACTCTTTAGATGCGCGTGAATCGCGCCAACGGATTTTCGAGACTACACTATCAATTGATTCTATGGATACACACTCTCTTCGGTATTTGAAGTCCTACTAGAATACTTGTACCACATGTTGACCCGGAATTCTGTGATTTTTTTTGATAATTACCGATTGAATGTTATATGGGCTGGCAAAAATGATGAGTCAACATTTCAGGAAGGAGGCCACGGGAAAAGTCATCTCCGATATTTTCACGTTCAACCTGCGGAGAATCTTGCACCCTCTACCTACAACTCAGTAACTTTGAGTTCAGAATTGAGGTGGGGATTACCACTTGTAACCGGCATTTAGAGCGGGCAAAGCCTTTGTGCAGATCACCGCAAGCAAGATAAAGATAGATTACCTGCTCGACATGGAGCCACCAGAATCCGTAATGCCTGCAGGCTTTTCATCATGGGATAAACTTTTTGTCATCCCACTTTCAGGTTCTCCATGCAGACTGCGAAATAAAAAAGAGCAAGCACCATGGCAAATAATAAAGGCCCCCTGACAGAGCGGGACGTTGTCTGGGAGCCTTTATCGGTTTCAATGGATCAAGCCAGATGCATCACTTCGTTGTGCTGCTGAACACCACAGTGGCACGTCTGTTTTTCTGCCGCCCCTCTTTTGTCGAATTGCTGGCAATGGGCTTCTTGAAGCTGTAGCCGGTCGTCTTAATGCGAGAGGGATCGATTTTGAATTTCGAGACAAGGTAATTCTTAATACTGTTGGCACGTTTTTGGGACAGTTTCATGTTATAGGCCTCTGTGCCGATGTTGTCCGTATGGCCTTCGATAGCGGCCTTGGTTTCCGGATACCTAGTCATATAGTCGGCCATTTTTTTGATCTCATTGTAATACTTGGACTGAATGTTGGATTTGTCAAAAGCAAACTGGATGCTTGGCTCGATGGTCACCGGCTCCACAACAACGACTTTCGGTGCTTCCTGTGCCTTCACCCCGACAACGTCCTCCTTAATCACCTCACCCTTCGCCCTTGTTGCCGGTCGTTGTTTCTGGAATACATTTTCCACAAAATCAGCCATTGCTTGTGGTTTGGATAGATCGTCGCCAATAGCCATGAAACCGCATTGACCGGCATCGGCAACCTCCTGCATCAGTTTTCTGCCGACGCCGTTATCTCCCAGGTGCACCGTATAAATGCATACCCGGTCTCCGTAAGCGCTCTTCAGCCGCTGTGCGGCCGCGACGGGCGCATATTTTTCCATATCTTCTCCATCACTGAAGGCAATGACAGCTAACTGCCCGGACTGGGATTGCAAATCAGCCGTGGCGCCGTCGAGGGCTGCATCAAGGGGGCTAAACCCATTTCCCTCCATGGGGTCAGAAGCCTTTGTTAGCACCGATTTTGCATAATCGGTCGGTCCATAGAGAAGTTTCGTTGTCGATTCACCGAACATATTAAACTTTCCAAAGACCCGCTCGGCTGCGGTCAGTTTCAGATTGGGAATTGTTTTGTCGAACAAGGAAAGGAGATCTTTTTCCTGCTTCATCTTCGTACCGCTTTTATATGTCTCGTTCATAGACCAGCTCGAATCAAAGATGACTTCAAAGGCATTAACCCTCTGTACAAACTGACCTGACTCTACTTTGGAGTTGAGGTCAACCGCCGTCGTGGTGGTAACGGCTTTCTGTGTGGCGCACCCCATGAGAAGAGCGAGTGCAATGAACGGGAACATAACCTTGATCATGTTTTTACTTTTCATATTTTCTCCTTTCAGTTGTCTTAATAGGATATTTTATTGGTTCGATTTTTAACAAGAAATACCCTTTTGGCTAATAAAGCATAGGACTACGTCTCTTGCATGTCAAGACAATTTTACTACAAAATGTCATGAGATAAGACATTGTATTTTTTTCGGGTTGAATATTATGGTCTGGCTGTTGTGTCAAGAAAACAGGCCATAAAGTGATTATTACCGCCCGTAATCTGGCATATGTGTAGAGTTTAGCAGATTGTGGGTAACAGTCAATTAAGGATTACTGTTTGAAAGCGTGGATCTCCGTCAATATTGCCGGATGCTTGGTTACAGGAAGTAACACATGACCAATCACGCTGTGGCAGATGAATTAACGATTGGATGGAAAAAAGAGCTGGAAGGGTGCAAAAAAAGACATTAACTTTTATCAGTGAAGTGGTGGGATCAGGAGATAATCTTAACCCTAATTTTATTGTCTGGGGAAGGTTGGAAATAGGGTTGGAAATAGATTTTCAGGTAAAAGAAAATGGGTTAGAATTTCATCTAAATAACTGAATTTATTGGTGGGCGATGCGCGACTCGAACGCGCGGCCTTTGGTTCCGGAGACCAACGCTCTATCCACCTGAGCTAATCGCCCGCGTAAAGCAGATGTGCTTCTTACTATGGCTTCATAGAATATTCAACTTTTTTCAGACAAAGGACTTTCTAGCGCGGATAAGACAGCTCTTGCAGAATCTTTTTAACCGGTTCACTCCGGTTCATGCTGTAGATATGAAGGCCGGATACGTCATTGCGGATCAGGTCTTCCGCCTGCGACATGGCGTATTCAATGCCGTATTTTTCCACTTCCTCATTCTTGTCTTTCAATTTGTCGATCTTTTCCCCCAGGGCGCTGGGAATCGTTGCCCCGCACAGACAGACAATGCGTTGCACCTGTTTGTAGTTCAGGATGGGGAAGACGCCGGGGAGAATGGGAATCTTGATGCCCATCGTCCAGGCACGGTCGCGGAACCGATAAAAGGCCTCGTTGTTGAAGAAAAGCTGCGTGGTGATGAAGTCCGCCCCAGCATCCACCTTGCGCTTCAAATTCAGCATGTCCGCGTCAAGAGAGGGGGCTTCAATATGCCCTTCCGGATAACCGGCGACGCCAATGGAAAAATGGTTTGTCCGCCGGATGAATGAAACAAGCTCATTGGCGTAGTCGAATCCCCCCTCGGTCCTGATAAATTTCTCCGCTCCAGCCGGCGGGTCTCCGCGCAGGGCTAAAATATTTTCGATATTCTCGTCTTTGAATAAATCCAGAATGCGGGCGATATCATCTTTTGTGGATTGCACACAGGTCAGGTGGGCCAGCGCTTCGGTGTTAAAGTCCTTTTTAACCCGGGAGGCGATTTCCAGAGTCTTTTCCCGTGTGCTGCCCCCGGCGCCGTAGGTCACGGAGATAAAATCCGGCTTCAAATCGGAAAGTTCTTTGATCGTGACAAAAAGATTTTCCAGATTGCCCTCCCGGGTCGGCGGAAACACCTCAAAAGAGAGGGTAAATTTTTTCTGCTTGAATAAATCTCTAATGTGCATGAAACAGGATCCGTGGATTTTTTTTGGAAAAATGTCATTAAGATGAATGAATGTCAATACTTTTTCGATATGGATGTTGAAATCTTACGCCGGGTCTGTTAGAATTGTAAAAGATTAAAGGGAATTATATCGCTATGGCCCAGATAAAGAATGTCATTCTACTGTCGGTACTGCTTTTTATATGTCTTTTGACATCGGATGCTTATGCCCTGATCAATATCCTGAATGTAAGGCACTGGGTTGCCCCGGATCATACGAGAGTGGTGATTGACACCAGCGATGAACCTGACTTTATCGTCGAAAAAAGCAAGGAAAAAATCCTGATTGATTTTAAAGAGGCGACCTTTTCTCAGGCGATTCCTTCCAAAACCATTTTGAACAAACCGGGGATTAAAAGCATCTCGGTGCTGCGCTTTTCCCAGCAGATCATCCGGGTGGAGATCTTGTTGGCCGATCATGTCGATACCAGTGTGTTCAAGTTGAAAAAATTTGAGGAAAAACCGGATCGCGTGGTGGTGGATATAGAACTGCCCGAGGTCGAACTGCGGGAAACCAGGGAAAGGGAAGAGGTTAAAACACAAAGAAAAGATAGGATCATTGTCATTGATCCCGGCCACGGCGGTGAAGATCCGGGTGCCATTGGATGGGCGCGTACCCGGGAAAAGGATGTGGTTCTCAAAATCAGCAAAAAGCTGCGGGATATTTTGAATAAGAAAGAGGGCTACCGCGCCTTCCTGACCCGGGGTGGAGACTATTACGTGTCCTTCAGCAAAAGGTTGAAGATCGCCCGGGAATACGGGGCGGACCTGTTTCTTAGTATTCATGCAGATGCCGCCAGAAAGCGAAGCGCCAGGGGCATGTCCATTTACTGCCTGTCAACCAGCGGCGCCAGCACGGAAGCCGCCAAGCTCCTCGCCAAAAAAGAGAACCTGGCCGATATTATCGGAGGTACGCCCAATGGCGATGGCAAGGACGAATCCGACCCCATCGTTTTAAATATGTTTCAAACCAACACCATCAACGTTTCAAAAACTTATGCAACCAGTGTTCTCAAAAACATGAAAAGTGTTCTCCCGCTCAAATTCAGCACGGTTCAGGGTGCACCCTTCCGGGTCCTCAAGCTTCCCGAAATTCCATCGCTGCTGGTTGAGACAGCCTATATTTCCAACAAGGCTGAAGAGAAACTTTTATACAGCAGCCATTATCAAGCGCGGATTGCCGAGTCCCTGGCCAGTGCCATTGTCGAGTTCCTGCCCGTAGAGCCCACCAAAAAGTCAGCACCGCCCGTCTATAGGACGAATGAAGATACCCAGGCCAGACAGAAGGTGATTCCGAGAGGTACGGATACGGATAAGAATCAGTTAGTGGTCGCAGATAAAATAGTCAAACCGCAGGAACCAAAAATCGTGACGTACAAGGTTAAAAAGGGAGATAGCCTTGAGAAGATTGCCAGGCGATATGACATGACGTTGAGTTTCCTGTTAAAACTGAACAACCTGAAGCTCGAAGGACCGCTTTATGCAGACCGGAAGATCAAGGTTGCCGTCATGGAAAAAAATGGTGAAAAAAGTCAATCCGAACCGCCGGAACCAACCAGAACAATGGACAAGACCGGAAAAGCAGAAGATACGGCCTCCCGTCAGAGGGCTGAGATCACCGTTTACAGGGTTAGGGAAGGGGACAGTCTTGATAAAATTGCCCGCAGGCATGACACAACCATTAGCGCGCTGTTGAAACTTAATAAAATGAAGCTCACCGATTCCCTGCATGTCGGACGTATGGTGAAGCTGAAGGCAACGGATGCGGATAGAGAAGAATCATCAACCAGAACAGCCACGGCCAAGAAAATGAAAAAAGATAAATACACCTATTACCGGGTGAAGAAAGGTGAGACGCTGGATATAATTGCCCGCCGGAACAGTACAACCATCCAGAATTTGCGGCAATTGAATGGCATGAAGCCCTCTGATCCGTTGCTGGCCAACCAGAAATTGAAGCTGCCCCAGAATTCTTCCCTTTAATAGGGGCGATGGAACCATCGATGTTGAACTGTTTGCAAAAAGGATCATAAAAATGCGGCAGGATCGAAACAGGTTTCAAAACGGTTTTGATTTTAAATATTTATGGATTGTCGCCCCATTGCTTATGATTCATGGCATGGTTTCCGATGTTCGATCAGACTGGAAAATCATGAACTGGCAGCCATTTCAGGTCGAAACCGGCCTGATTCTGGAGAGCAGCAGAGACAAAACGGTCGAAAAAAAAACAGGCAAAAAAACCATCAAGCAATCATTTATAAAATCCCCTGTTCCTCAGAAAATGCAAAGCCAAAAAGCCGTTCTGACCGATGCAACGTCTCCAGTTTATAAAAGCCGTCCGGATATGGAAAACTGGTATTTATCCGTGTTTTCTTCTCAACTCTGGGAGCAGCACCGTTTCAAAAACGATCTTTTCCTAAGAGTTCCCACAAGGGGTGATACTTACGAACCTTTATTTCTGTCCGATATTTCCAGGGATGTCATGAACCAGCCGGGCATGGACTCAGGAATGACCGATAAGGAAGCGGATGCACTGCCGGCAGAGCTGCGAAGTCAATATTTCCGCTTGTCATTTTTTAACCGTGACGCCAAGTTGCTCAATCGCGATGCCTTGGGAAGGGCTATGGATCCCAGCATCAATCCTTTTGATATCCTGAAAACATCACCGGATCAAAGGCTGGAATCCATCGGCAAAACTTTAGAGCCGAAGGTTGATCTCGAAATCAGATTCTGATGAGGGCTATTTTTTTTATACAGAGGGGGAACGGCATCCATGAAAGTCTTTGACAGTCTTCACGCTTTTATCTGGCAGGATCATTCAGCCAATAACTGCAATACCTATTTGATTGACGCAGATAAGAAAATCCTCATCGATCCCGGCCATCTGCATCTTTTCAGTCCTATCGAAGGGGAACTGAAAAAATTGAAGATTACCCCGGATCAGATTGACGTGGTAATAGCAACGCATGGACATCCCGATCATCTGGAAGCAGCGGGAAAGTTCAAAAAGCCGACCCTCTTTGCCATGAATCAGGAAGAGCATGCCTTGATCAGCGAGCTTGCCGCAGCTTATTTCAAGGTCCCTGAAGCTGATTTTTTCCTCACGGAAGGGGATCTGACCATCGGAAAACTTGATTTCCAGGTGTTGGTCACACCGGGACATTCTCCCGGTTCCATCTGTCTATACTGGCCGGATCGCAAGGTCCTTTTTACCGGCGATGTGGTCTTTAATCAAAGTATCGGCCGTACGGACCTACCCGGGGGCAGCGGCGGAGATCTCAAGAAGAGTATTATCAGGCTCAGCAAACTGGATGTGGAATACCTGTTGACCGGTCACGGCGAGATGGTCACCGGACGGGAAAAGGTTCAGGAAAATTTTCACATGATTCAGGATTACTGGTTCAACTACCTCTGAGGATGAAGGCGTTGTTTTTTGAAATCCTCTTTCATCTTCTGCAGCGTGGATTGCAGGGTTTCATCCTGTGCAGGATTGGGAATGACGGCCGAACCGAAGATGCCGCTTTCCTTTAAAGCATCACCGCACGTTTTGACGATTTTCTCTTTTTCTACCTCCACTTTTTTTTGAAATTGCATCACCTTTCTCTGCAGAGGTTCTGTGTTGATTCCCAGGGCCTGTTCAAGCGCCTGAAAGATATTCCGGTTATCCTGATCCGGTTGAAGATGGTCCAGAAGGGCAGTCTCCGTCATTTGCCGAAATTCAGGAAAGGCTTTTTCCTCTAATTCTATTTCTGATTTTAAAGTTTTGACGCTGAGGATACGGTCAAGATATTTTTGTACCAAACCGTTGATTTTACCTGCCGACTCTTTTTTCTGAAGATTCTCTTTTTCTTCCTCTGTCATTGTCAGGTTCTTGGTTCTTTCCATGATCAATTCCAGGGTGCTTTTGATTTCTGCCATTATCATTGATTCCTCTGCCGGTATTTTGCCGGAAAATAACGCAATTTCTGTAGATAATCAAGTGCTGTCATCAAAGCGGAAAATGGCTTGATCGGGTTTGCAGACCCTGTTATAAAGATCTGGAACAAAACCATTTTTATTTCTGCGATCTCATACTCTGTTGAAGAAGGGTTACGGTCATGACCATAACATTACTCTATCTCCTGATTTTTCTGGCCATGGTTTCTATTTTTCTCCTGGCGGTTGTGATGATCCACACCAAGGGGCGCCTGGACCTTCTCGAAAAAAACCTGGACCGCATGGAGAGATTCTTCCGGGAGGACATGGCAACCAACCGCGAAGAGACGGGGCGGTCTCTCCGGGACTTTAATGAATCACTTCTCAACAGAGTGGCGGAAAGTACGGCCCAGAACATTCAGAAACTCGACAAGATCGACGAGACCGTTGATCTCCATTTGAAGACCCTCCAGGAAGACAACAACCGCAAGCTGGAGCAGATCAGGGCAACCGTGGATGAAAAACTTCATGACACTCTGGAAAGGCGGCTGGGAGAATCCTTTAAACTCGTCAGTGAACGGCTGGAAATGGTCCATAAGGGTCTGGGGGAGATGCAAACCCTGGCCTCCGGCGTGGGGGATCTTAAAAAGGTCCTGACGAATATAAAAACCCGCGGAACCTTCGGTGAGATCCAGCTCCACAGTCTACTGGAACAAATTCTCAGTCCGGATCAATTTCAAAGCAATGTGGCGACAAAACGGGATAGTGCAACGCGCGTGGAATTCGCCATCCGGCTGCCGGGGCGCGGTGAGACCGAGAACCATCCTGTCTGGCTTCCGATCGATGCGAAATTCCCCCAGGAGGCTTACCTGAGGCTTCTGGAAGCCCAGGAGGCGGGCAATGCAAATCTGGTTGAAGAGGTGTCCAAGCAACTGGAGCGGATCATCAAGGATATGGCGAAGAACATCCGCGATAAATATCTCGACCCACCCTATACGACGGATTTCGGCATCATGTTTCTGCCGACGGAGGGGCTTTATGCGGAGATCCTGCGGAGGACCGGCCTTTTTGAGCTCTTGCAGAGGGAATTCAAGGTTGTCATCACCGGGCCGACGACCCTGGCAGCCCTGTTGAACAGTCTGCAGATGGGGTTCCGTACCCTGGTTATTGAAAAACGGTCAAGCGAAGTCTGGACCCTCCTGGGGGTGGTAAAAACGGAATTTTCCACCTTTGGCGCCATTCTGGATAGAACGCAGAAGAAGCTCCAGGAGGCGAGCCATACCATTGAAAAAGCGGCGACGCGGTCCCGTGCCATCGAAAAGAAATTGAAGAACATTCAGGAAATTCCACTCAGTGACACTCAAAAACTCCTGGAGGATGTCGAAGCTGCGGAGACAGATCAGGAATAAATTTTATAAAGGGTATTGCCACCCAAGACTTCGGTCGCCATCCGCATGTCCTCGCGTCAGCCTCTCTTCAACTTCTAACCGAACATCTTCAAATTTTCCTTTATCCATTTTCCGGGGAACAAGGATCGGATGATCGAAACGGATGATAACCCGGCTGAAGGGCTTGGGAATCAAGAAATGATCCCAGCTATTGAAGATCCATGCATGATCCACAGCAATATAGACTGGGAAAATCGCCGCCTGAGACAATTGGGCAATCTTTATCAATCCTGTTTTTACAACCCCCTTGGGTCCTCTCGGTCCATCAACGGAATGGATCGATAAAGGGTTTTTGGCCAAATCCTTCACCATGGCAAAAAGAGCCCCTATGCCTCCCCGGGAACTTGACCCCCGGATAGGGTGAACTCCGAGACGAACAGCGATCTGTGTCATCAATTCACCATCATTGCTCAAACTGATAATAGCAGAGGGTTTGTAAATGCGGAACTTTTTCGCGTAGCCAATGAGGGAAAAAAAACGCTGATGCCATAAAGCAACAACCGCTTTCCCACCATTTTCCAAATGATGGATCAATATCTCTTCATTGATGGATTTAATTCTAACTGTCAGGAAAAACATGCGAACAATATAATAGGCCAATGGAGTAAGAATAAACCTGTTCAAAAAGGCATGACTGCGATATTTTACCATAAAATGTATTCCCATTTTTTATCGGATGAATAATATTTCAACAGATTCCGGCACAATCCGATAAAGGCTATCGAAAATAGACCAACGAAGTGGGGGAGCGGTTGGATCAAATGTCGGCAAGTCTATCTAACATCCTTGGAATGTATGAGGAACTGTAACACAGGTGGAAAATAATTCAATGTTTATTTCCTGCTCAAAGAGCCAGCGATTGGGAAATAATTTCTTATCCTATGCAAATTTTCAGTTGCGATACAACGAAAAACCGTTTAAAAAACAGTCTGTGATCCTAAAAAGTAAACAACAGGAGGTTCTCATATGAAAGTCGTTGCTTTAAATGGAAGTGCCCGCAAAGATGGGAATACGGCCATGCTGATCCAGGTGGTCTTCGAAGAACTGAAAAAGGAAGGGATCGAAACGGAATTGATCCAGCTGGCCGGAAAAAATATTCAGGGCTGTCTGGCCTGCTACAAATGCTTTAAGAATAAGGACCGGCGGTGTTCCGTGGACAAGGACATTCTGAACGACATTATGGCCAGGATGGAAAAGGCCGAAGGGATATTGCTCGGATCGCCGACCTACTTTTCTGATGTCACCTCGGGAATGAGGGCTTTTATCGAGCGGTGCGGTTTTGTCGCCCGTGCCAACGATTACATGTTCAAGGGAAAGGTCGGGGCAGCGGTTGTGGCAGTGCGCCGTGCCGGTTCCATTCAGGCCTTCACCTCCATGAACCTGTTCCTTCACTATATGCAGATGTTCATGCCGGGCTCCAGTTACTGGAATATCGGTATCGGCCGGGACCCCGGCGATGTCATGAAAGACGAGGAAGGCATCCAGACGATGAAGACGCTCGGTCAGAATATGGCCTGGCTGCTTAAAAAGCTACATTCCTCGCCATGAGTCAAAGATGTTCCACCGCTGATGGGGAATCATTTCATCCCGACTCGATGCCTTGTTTTTTGCCTTCTGCAAAACGGCCGTCAAGGCATCTGCTTTGCAGGCCCTCCTGGTCGGTCAGGTGGACGTCCAATCCTCCCCGTGATTGACGCGCCGCGGATGCTGCGACTTGCCTCCCTGTCTGTTATGCCGACAGGACAGGACGTAAATAGTTGTGGTGATATCTCCCGTTTTATGATAGAAGCCCACGGGTTTGTGAAACAGGTCCGGGGATTGGACAATCAGCAGGCTTGGGCTGCTCAAATAAATATTTTGGAGGAACTATGAGTAACGAAAATTTAGAATCAAAAAGATGGTTGATTGCCGGGGCGGCAATCATCATGCAACTGTGTCTGGGGACCGTTTACGCTTGGTCGGTCTTTAAAAAGCCCCTGATGACAGTGCATGGCTGGAGTGAAACTTCCGTGCAGGTAACCTTCATGATCTGCATCGGCGTCATCGGTCTTGCTGCGGCTTTCGGGGGAACCCTGGTGGATAAGAAAGGGCCGAGATTTGTGGCGACCATCGGCGGTATCCTTTTCGGGATCGGCACGCTGCTGGCCGGGCTGGCGGATCAGATCGGCAGCATCTGGCTGATGTATCTCGGCTTCGGTCTTATCGCCGGCTTGGGAAACGGTTTTGGCTATGTAACGCCGATTGCGACCCTCATCCGCTGGTTTCCAGATAAGAGGGGTCTGGTCACTGGACTGGCAGTGATGGGCTTCGGCGCGGGAGCTTTCTTTATGGGGAAAATTGCCCCTGGTATGGTGAATTCCATGGGTGTTGCCAACACATTCTACATCTGGGGCGTGATTTTTCTGATTGCTGTTCCCGCCGCCGCTCAGCTCTATAAAAATCCTCCGAAGGGCTGGCTTCCGTCAGGCTTCAAGCCGGCTGCCTCCAGTGTTTCTGCGGCCGATTCCTTCCAGTTCGGCGCTGCCGTCAAGACACCCCAGTGGTGGATGCTCTGGGGCATGCTCTTTCTCAACGTCTCTGCAGGGCTGGGGCTTATTTCCCAGTTGTCTCCCATGGCCCAGGATGTCATCAAGAAGACCTCTTTGGGAATCACCCCGGCCGAGCTTGCCATTGCCGGCGGCATGATCCTGGCCTATGCATCGATCTTTAATGGCCTTGGACGTTTATTCTGGGCATGGACATCGGATGCCATCGGACGCCGGATGGTTTTCATTGTCATGTTTATCAGCCAGGCCATCCTTTATATCTATCTTCCCCAGGTCAGTGAACAGATGCTCTTCACCGTTCTGGCCTGCTACCTGCTGGCCTGCTATGGCGGCGGCTTCGCCGTCATGCCGGCTTTCGCGGCGGATTCCTTCGGCCCGGGCTATATCGGTAAGGTCTATGGGATGATGCTGACCGCCTGGGGTGCGGCCGGTGTGGTCGGACCGCTCGTTTTCTCCCAAATCAAGGGGATAGCGCTTTACGTTGCGGCAGGGATGTTGCTTCTCGGTTTTGTCCTGGCCTTCATGTACAAGCCGCCGGCAAAGCAAAGAGCATAGACGTTCCGGGACGCGAGAACTTTGCATTACCGGTGAAAAAGATTTTCAAGTGGCGCATCAAATGCTGTTCGCGAAGAGATTTTAAACCGCGGTGAGACCCGTTTTTCAAGGTCTCGAAGTCCTAATAAAAAAGAAGGCGGGCCATTCTCGGTCCGCCTTCTTTTTTATCCTGTCAGGAATATCCCTTAGGTTTTTCTATGCCGCTTCCACCTTGACCGCGCAGACCTTGTATTCGGGGATTTTGCCGATGGGGTCCAGCGCCGGGTTGGTCAGCAGGTTGACGGCCGCTTCATGAAAATGAAAGTTCATGAAAATCGTCCCCTGCGCAGAGCGATCCGTCAGACGGGCTTTGGCCGAAAGGGTCCCGCGTCGGGAGGTGACCTTTACGAATTGCCCCTCTTCGATACCCAGACGCCGGGCGTCGACCGGATTGATCTCGACCAGGCTTTCCGGACATCGCTCGGAGGGTCCCTGGGACTTGCGGGTCATCGTGCCCGTATGGTAATGGTACAAGACGCGGCCCGTGGAAAGAATCAAGGGGTATTTGTCATCGGGGAGTTCCGCCGGAGGAATGAATTCAATGGCATGAAAGAGTCCCAAGCCCCGGCTGAAGCGGTCCTTATGAAGGAACTTCGTTCCCGGATGGGTCGGATTGGGACAGGGCCACTGCAGCCCTTCCTTGTCAATCCGCTCATAGGAGATACCACCATAACTCGGCGTGACCTTGCAAATCTCATTCATGATATCTTCCGCGGAGGCATAATTCATGGGATAACCCATCCTTCCGGATAGGTCGGCAATGATCTCCCAATCCGCCTTGGCCAGCCCGGGGGCGCTGACGGCCTTCCGGATCCGCTGCACCCGCCGCTCTGTATTGGTGAAGGTTCCGTCTTTTTCCGCAAAGCAGGCGGAGGGCAGCACCACATGCGCAAGCCTGGCCGTTTCCGTCAGAAAAATATCCTGCACCACCAGGATATCTAGATGTTTCAGCGATTCTTCCACATGTGAAAGATCGGGATCACTGAGCATGGGATTTTCACCCATGATGTAAAGGCCTTTGATTTTCCCTGCGTGGGCGGCATTCATCATTTCGACGACCGTCAGTCCCGGCTTTGGAGACAGGGCGATGCTGCCGCCCCAGGCTTTTGTGAAATTCGCCCTGGCCTCTTCACTGGCAACCTGCTGGTAGGCCGGGAAAACATTGGGAAGGGCGCCCATGTCACAGGCCCCCTGAACATTGTTCTGGCCCCGCAACGGATTAACGCCGCCGCCCTCGATACCCAGGTTGCCGCAGAGCATCGCCAGATTCGCGCAGGATTTCACATTGTCCGTCCCGGAGATATGCTGCGTCATCCCCATGGCATAGAGGAGGGCGGCGCGATTGGCCTGGGCATACATCCGGGCGGCCCGGCGGAGATCCTCCGAGGGAACGCCGGAGATTTTTTCGACCTGTTCAGGCGTGTATTTTTCGACGGCCTTCTTCAGGGCTTCAAAGCCTTCGGTCCTGCTTTCCACATACTCCTTCGCGTAAAGATTCTCATGGATGATTACATGCATCAATCCGTTCAGGACGGCCACATCCGTGCCGGGGTTCTGGCGCAGCCAGATGTCGGCGTACTTGACGAGATCGATCTCCCGGGGGTCGATGACAATCAGTTTCGCGCCCCGCTGGCGAACAGCCCGTTTGACCTTCATGCCCACGATGGGATGGTTTTCCGTGGTGTTGCTTCCTGAAACGAGGATCAGATCGCTTGATTCAATTTCCGAAATCGAATTGGTCATTGCGCCACTTCCGAATGCGGCGGCCAGACCGGCCACCGTAACGGAGTGTCAGAGACGGGCGCAGTGATCCACATTGTTGGTGCCGATCGCCGCCCGCATGAATTTCTGGAAAAGGTAGTTTTCCTCATTGGTGCATCGCGCCGACGACAGTCCGGCCAGTGCGTCCGGTCCATCCTGCTCCCGAATGGTCTTGAACTTTGCGGCGATATAATCCAGGGCCTCGTCCCAGCCGGCCTCCACCAGTTCCCCCTTTTTCCGGATGAGGGGCGTCTTCAGGCGGTCCGGATGGTCCATGAAATCGATGCCGAAGCGGCCCTTCACGCAGAGGCTGCCATCATTGGGCTCCCCGTAGCTCCGGTTTCCGCTGACTTTAACGATTTTGCCCTGATGAACATTGAGGTCCATCTGGCAGCCCACCCCACAGTAGGTGCACGTCGTGCGGACCTTCTTGATCTCCCAGGGACGGCCGGCGAAGCGGGCCTGGCGAAAGGTGATTGCGCCCACCGGACAGACATCGGCGCACTCTCCGCAGAAAAAGCATTCCGAGCCGATATAATCGCTGTCGAAGGCGGGACCCACCTTGGCGCGGGAACCGCGCATGGAAAAATCAAGGATTTCGTTCACCTGAATTTCGTTGCAGGCGCGGACGCACCGGCCGCAGAGGATGCATTTATTGAGATCCCGCGAGATCATGGTGTTGGTATTTTCAGGGGCATATCCCGGCGATTCAATCTTGAAACGTGGCTCCTCGATCTTCAGCCAGTAGATCAGATCCTGCAGTTCGCAGGTGCCGTTCTGCTCGCAGGTCAGGCAGTTGTGGTCTCCGGAAGACCAGAGCAGCTCCACAATCAGCCGCTGCGCATCGCGGACCGCTTTGGTGTCCGTTTTGATTTCCATGCCCGGGCTGACGGGCATACAGCAGGATGCCACCATAGATCTGGCGTTTTTGACTTCCACCACGCAAACACGACATGCGCCGACGTTTGTTGTTTTCGCATAATGGCACAGGGTCGGAATGAAAATCCCGTTTTCTTTGGCGACGTCCAGGATCGTCTGCCCGGGATTGGCCTCAATATCACGGCCGTCCATGGTCAACAAAATATTTTTATCCATAACATACTCCTTCTTTTGCACAGAAATGAGCTCTGTGGATCATGCCTTTTCCGGTTGCTTTCTTAGTCAAATGAAGCCGTTTTGTCAATTAGAAAAGCATCCGTGAAAAGGGTTGCCTTCTGGAGGCACTGTTTGGTAATAAGATGCTCAAACATCCCGGACCGAGGGATGCGGAAAACTATGCGGCGGCTCACTTTGCGATGAACGACCTGATTAAAATATCTGATGCGAACGGAGGGCGGAGAATCAACCGCTGCCTGTCCTGCGGCACCACCGAGAAGATGGGCCGGCGCCGCTACTGTTCCGCCTACTGCAAACAGCGACTCGGTTACAAACTGGATATGAGAGTCGGTCTGGTTCAGGCGCTCAATGTCCGTTACGCAACTTTTTATTTCTCGGACCTCCTCATCGCCATGGATCTGCTGCCCTATGGATATAATGATATTTTTAGCTTTTTTTACCCCCGGTCACTCAACAAAACCCCTGCTGAGGACTTCAGCCACATGGCGGACATCCTGGGAAAAATATGGTGGGCCGAACAGAAAAGAACCCAGAAGCGATACCTCGCCTCCCGTCATGTCCTCGCTCAGGCGATACGCAACCCGGCGTCCCTGCGGCCGGTCCGGCCCCTGCAAACGGTCGTTCCCACGCTGCGGGGAGCGTCCATGACCGCGCTTAAGATTGAGAAAGCTGCCCTCAGCGCCCCTGACCTGCCGAGGGTCATCCGCGATGCTTATCGCCGGCAGGTCAAGATTCACCATCCCGACATGGGAGGCAACGCCGAAACTTTCAGAAAAATACACCAGGCTTATGAAGAGATGCTGCGCTGGTCGAAAAATCCGACCTTTGCAAGACGCCGTGGTTTTCCCGATAGATGGTTCTACGACGGCAGCAGGTGCAAATGGAATCATCCTGTTCCCTGACCGTCATGCAGTGCTTTCCGCGTCAATGGCCTTCATGGCGCTTGAGGGGGAGATCACGGGAGGGGCGGAAAGATGGCGGCGCCTTGACGACACGGATGATCAATTCCACGGACGCCCCGTTCCCCGTTTATATTTCAGCATCGCAGCGCAGGCAGCGTGTCGCCTCCTTGATGGCCTCTTCCGCGGTAAATCCAAGTTCCACTTCCTCGAAGCTCAGCTTCCTTGAGCTGCCGTCCAGTTCCGGCATCTTCATCTGCGGGGATTCCTCAGAATCTTCATCGATGATGAAGGGGATGTCGATTTTCTCTTCCGCGGGCATCTCGTAGGCCGGTTCACTGTTCTTCATCCGGATCGCCGCGTCAATGTCTTTTGCCGCCTGATGACCGGCCGCAATGGCGCCGATCACCGTGTCGGGGCCGGTGACGGCATCACCGCCCGCATAGAATTGGGCATCGGTGGTCTGGGACTTGCTGCCTTCCGCCAGATCAAAACAATCCCATTTGTTGACCCGGATGCTGCTTTTCTTGGGAACAAAGGACAGGTCGGGAACCTGACCGATGGCCGCGATGACCGTATCGAAATTCAGCGTAAATACCGATCCTTTGATGGGGATCGGCCGCTTCCGGCCACTCTTGTCAAAGTCACCCAGTTTCATCCGTTCACAACTGAGCCCAGTGACCTTTCCCTTGACGGAAACGATCTTTGTGGGGGCAACGAGGTACTCGATCTTGATGCCTTCGTGTTCCGCCGCTTCAATTTCCTCGACAGCCGCCGGCATATCCTGGCGGAGACGGCGGTAAAGGATCGTGACATCGGCGCCCAGACGAGCCGCACAGCGGGCGGCGTCGATGGCCGAATTTCCGCCGCCGATGACGGCGACTTTACTGCCCAGTTTCTTTTCTCCCTTCAGCCAGGCTTCTTCATTGGCGTTGAAATCCCGCAGGAATTCCACGCCGCCATAGACACCGGCCGTATTTTCCCCGTCCACGCCCATCTTCTGGCTCTTATGGGCGCCGGGTGCCAGGTAGACATAATCAAATTGCTTGCTGACCTTTGCGAAGGTGATTTCACGGCCCACCCGGGTATTACATTTGATTTCCACGCCCAGACTGCGGATATCGTCGATTTCCCTATCCAGGATATTTCTGGGAAGGCGATAGGCGGGAATCGCCCAGCGCAGCATCCCTCCCGGTGTGGATAGTTCTTCAAAAATGGTGACCTTGTATCCCCGCAAGGCCAGATCGCGCGCGGCAGTCAGTCCAGCGGGACCTGCACCAATGACGGCGATTTTTTCCTTACGGGTGGCAGGAACCGGCTCCAGTTCCGGCCGGGGGGCATTATCAGCAATAAACCGCTTCAGGAATTTAATGGCAATCGGTTCGTCCATTTTGCCCCGGCGGCACTTGGACTGGCACTTGTGGTCACAGACCCTGCCGCAGACCGACGGGAAGGGATTGGTTCTCAGCAAGACTTTGTAGGCGTCTTCGAAACGTTCCGCCCGGATCAGGGCAATGTAGGCTGGAATATCCATCTCGATGGGGCAGGTATTTTGACAGGGGGACTTAAACAATGCCGAGCAGACCGCCGCACGGCAATATTTCTGATGGATATGCTCCTCATATTCGTCGCGGAAATATCGGAGGGTGCTGAGTACCGGATTTGGCGCCGTTTGTCCGAGACCACAGAGCGACGCATCCTTGATGATGGGGGCCATCTGTTCGAGAAGTTCGATATCCCCCTCTTTGCCTTTGCCTTGTGTGATGTTGGTCAGAATCTCCAGCATTCTTTTGGTGCCTTCCCGGCAGGGGGTACACTTCCCGCAGGATTCATCCTGGCAGAAATCCATGAAGAAACGGGCCATATCCACGGAGCAGTTGTCCTCATTCATCACGATCAGACCGCCGGACCCCATGATGGCACCGAGTTCAGCCACTTTTTCATAGTCCACAGGGGCATTGAGATGCTGGACAGGGATGCAACCGCCGGAAGGTCCTCCAAGCTGGGCTGCCTTGAATTTCTTGCCTTTGGGAATGCCGCCGCCGATATCATGAACGATGGTGCCCAGCGTTGTTCCCATGGGAACTTCCACAAGGCCCACATTATTGACATCACCGGTCAGTGCGAATACCTTGGTGCCCTTGCTCTTTTCGGTGCCGACGCTGGCATACCAAGCCGCACCCTTCAGGATGATCTGGCCGATGTTGGCCAGGGTTTCCACATTGTTGAGTACACTGGGTTTCTGCCAGAGACCGGCAATGGCGGGGAAGGGCGGTCTGGGTCTCGGCATCCCGCGTTTTCCTTCAATAGACGTCATCAATGCCGTTTCCTCTCCGCAGACAAAGGCGCCGGCGCCCTGATAGATTTCCAAATCGAAATGGAAGCCGGTTCCCAGGATATCCTGTCCCAGCAGTCCGGCATCTTTGGCCTGGGCAATGGCGATATTCAGCCGGTGGATAGCCAGAGGATACTCGGCGCGGCAGTAAATATAACCGTGGTGGGCACCGATCGCTTTGGCGGCGATCACCATACCTTCAAGGACGGCATGAGGATCCGCTTCGAGGACACTGCGGTCCATGAAGGCACCCGGGTCTCCCTCGTCGGCATTACAAAGAACATATTTAATGTCCCCCGGAGACTGGGCAGCAAATTTCCATTTCAATCCCGTTGGGAAGCCGGCGCCGCCTCTGCCCCTTAATCCTGAGTCGAGGACTTCTTTAACGATATCTTCGGCAGTCATTTCAGTCAGGGCCTTGGCCATGCCGGCATAGCCGTCCCGGGCAATGTATTCTTCAATTATTTCGGGATCAATCAACCCGCGATTCCTCAAGACCCGCAGTTCTTGAAGGGCGAAAAACGGGATATCCTGCATGGTGGGAATGACTTCTTCCGTCGTCGGTTCCCGGTAGAGCAGTCGTTGCAGAATTCTTCCCTTGATCAGATGCTCCTCCACCAGTTCAGGGATGTCGTCGTTTTTAATCTGCATGTAGATGACACCCTCGGGATAGACCACCATGATGGGACCCATGGCACAGAAACCATTGCATCCGGTTTCCACGATTTTGATCTCTTCAGCAAGGCCTCGTTTTAACAGTTCCGCGACCAGGGCTTTTTTAACGTTCAAGCTGCCTGATGCGTGACAGCCCGTCCCGCCACAGAGCAACATGTGCGAACGAAACATTTTCATTTGGATTCAATCCTCCTTAGCGAGTATTGCTAGCCGACGGCCGACAGGCCGCGGCACATTTTCCCTGCCGCTACTTTGTTATTTCGGCGCCCCGGGCCAGCACGAAGGGAGTCTGGATATCTCCCTCCAGGACATGCCTTTTAAAGACCTGTCTCATCTTATTGGCATCCATATATTCGTATTTGATCGGTTCCTGGCCGACGATTTCCACAGTGACCAGCGGCTCCCGACTGCAGAGACCCATGCAGCCAGAGGTGCTTACGGCCACATCCGTCACATTCACCTCTTCGATGGCCCGCATCAGGGCATTCATGACCTCACGCGCGCCGGAGGCGATGCCGCAGGTTCCCATATGAACGGTGATTTTGGCCCGCCGGTCTCCTTCCCGCAGGGCGGTTTCGGCGTGAACCTTTTCCTTGATCTTCTTCAAGTCTTCTATTTTCAGTTTTGCCATAATGCTCTCCCCTGATGATCTTTAGTTGTACTGACTGAGAATTTCCCGGACTTTCCCCGGCTTGACCCGGCCGTGCACGTCTTCATCGATGATAACGACCGGTCCCAGACCGCAGGCCCCCAGACAACGGACCGTCTCATAGGTGAACATCCGGTCAGGCGTGGTTTCACCTTCTTTGACGCCAAACTCCTTCTCGAGCTTTTCGGCGATGGCTTTGCCGCCCCTGACGTAGCAGGCCGTTCCGAGACAGACGCGCACCGTATGTTTCCCCCGGGGGGTCATGGTGAAAAATGAATAGAATGTCACCACTCCGTAAACCCGGCTCAAGGGAAGATTCAGACCCTTGGCGATTCTTTTCTGGATGCCGATCGGCAAATATTCCAGGGAGACCTGAGCCTCTTCAAGGACGGGAATCAATCCGCCCGGCTTTCCTCTATGCTTGCTGATGATCTCATCCAGCTTTGCAATTTGCTCTGAGGTAAATTCTTTTAACAGGTCACCATCTTCCAATTTCATCGAATCCTCCTTCACATCAATAAATATTCACGCCTCAGCGTTTATTTCCTTTAAACCCGCGTCGATGTCGTTTCTGATGAATTTCAAAACCTCCACATGGCTGATTGAAACGCCTTCGAGTTCTTTTTTTATTTCTCTTGTGTCCAGAATGTATTCCTGATCGTCATGCCGGTGATGATAGACGAAGTCCGCTCCTGTGTTTCCCGTAATGAGCGTCACCATTGTTCCGGCGATGTCTCCCAGGGGTTGGCGGTCAAGATGGCTTAATGTAAATTCAGCCGTAACTCGTGTCCCTTCATTCTCCTGGGAGTCGATGGTAAAGCGCCCGCCCGCTTTTTCCGCCGCTTGGGAGAGCATGGGAAGTCCCAGACCGAATCGACGTACTTTTTTCGTTGTGTAAAATGGATCGAGAACTTTTTTCAGGATGGCCTCATTCATGCCGCTGCCGTCGTCCTGGATTTCCATGGTTAATGTGTCGTTTCTGCTGTCTTCGTTCAGACTGATATGAATCAGACGGGCACCGGCTCTGGTTGCATTTTCAGCGATATCCAGAATATGCAGGGAAAGCTCAATCATGAATTACTCCCGGATATGACGCCCCCGCATTTTTTCAAAAGCCATCTTCAATTCGGAAACCGTTCCTGCTTCGAGAAAAATTTCCGTGAATCCCTGTCCGATGTCGCGGATAAAATGGGCGTCAGACGATTCAATGAAGGGTTGTGCGGAAAGCTCCGGAAATCGCAGCCGCCCCCGTTTAATCCCAGTGGAATGTGAGATTTCCAGAGCATCAAAAGGAATGCCTTCGTCTACAAAACCCAGTTGGCTAATGACGCTGTAACTGTCACGGTCGATATGACAGGCAATGGCCAGACCTCCCAACGCGTGAATCTGATCGATGATTTCCTGTAAAGACAGTTGCGTGGCCCCGATGAGAAGCCGTTGATTCATTCCTTCGACTTCATCCCGTTCATTGACGATGACCTGACAGCCGAAAAGGTTCTCATCATTTTGTCCGGGCAGGTGGTGATAAACGACGGTCTGAAGCTGCAGCAGAAGGTCGAGCCTGTCGAAGAGGGCAAGCAGGTGAACTTCTTCACGGCTGGTTACTTCCATTCCCGGAAGAACCGTTAGGGGTTTTCCTTCGGCCAACTGGAGAACATATTTCACATTTTCCGACGCGTTATGATCGCAAATGGCGATCATGTCTAATTTTTCGCTTATGCATTTGTCAATGAGCGCTCTCGGGTACATATCGAATTCAGCACAGGGCGAAAGGCAGGTATGCACATGAAGGTCACAGCGAAACGCCCTGAGCATGATTTGTATCCTGAAAAAATATCAAAAAAAGACCAGGATTCCCATAGTCCTTAATGGCCTGTAACCGCGTTGTTCCCCCCCCCCTTAATCAAGGCATAGATTTGTCCCACGACCTCAAAACCGGACTGTTCGGAGACCATCAGAGGTATATTTTCCTTGATCGCCTTATCCAGCGTGTCCTTCGCTGGCTCGGCACCATGAACGAGGATGATTCCGGCGTGATCTTTCAGGCTGGCTACCGCGACGATATTCTGGTGGACCTGTCGTGTGACCCAGATATCCCCCTCTTGACTGTTTGCCATGACGTCGCTCAGCAGATCGCCCGTGTATCCCCCGAGTATCGACCTGTTGAGTTTATCCATACCTGAATAAACCTTCAGATTTAAAATTTTAACAATCGATGCCAGGTCCACTTGCTGTCCCGCTTTCCTTTATGAACCATTGACGATATTGATGACCATTTTCAGATGGGTTCCCTTACCGATTTCTGAAGTGATCTGAAAGAGGTCGGAAAATTTTTTGATATTGCATAAACCCATTCCCGCACCAAACCCCATTTCCCTAATTTTCGAGGTTGCTGTTGAATATCCTTCCTGCATGGCTAAATTAATGTCCGGAATTCCCTGACCTTCGTCGATGGCTTCGATATTGACCTTTTGAGCGGTTACGGATATCTGAATCATTCCTTTTTTCGCGTAAGATACAATATTGATTTCTGATTCGTACGCGACCAGGGCTGCCTTCATGATGACATCTTTGCGCAACCCCACCTTTTTTAAATTCGCTTTAATCTGGCTCGCAACTTTCCCCGCCTCGTCAAAATTTCCGCCTTCAACGGTATGGCTGCTTTCGTAGATGGGTTTTTCATGGACGTGCAAAGTTGCTATCCACCCTTTCTAAACAACCCTTTATACCTTTTTCATACAAACGGCCAGCCGTTTCAAAAAGGATGTATTTTGTTGAAAGAATAGGAATATTCAGCTCTTCTGCCAGCCGAATCGTTTCCGGCGCTGGTTTTTTACCCCGGACCATGATAATGGCCGCGATATCAAGGATATCGGATGTTCTGATGACCTGAGGATTCGTCAATCCGGTGAGCAGGAGGCTTCCTGACTTGGCAAATGCAAGCACGTCACTCATCAAATCAGCACCGAAGGCGGTCTTTACTTCCATCCCCAACTGATCCCGTCCAAACAAAACTTCGGCATCCAGTATCTCTTTTACCTCATTGAGGGTCACGTTGATCTCCTTTAGGAAAGTTGCTTTAGGACGGCTTCACCTAAAACCATCATCTGATCTGACTGCCTCTGAAGACGTTTCTTCGTGATGATCTGAAAATATTTTAAAAAAGCTAGTGACTTAGCTGAATTTAACGCAGATTCGATTATCATAAGCACGGATTGATGTCAATAAATTTATCTCTTTGAAAAAAGCTTTACATCCCTGCGTCATTTGCGTTAAAAATATCACATGCACGACTTGCTGGATCAGTATTTAAACTATCTTTCCGTCGAAAAAGGTTGCTCACACAACACATTAGAAGCCTATAGCCGTGACTTGCACGGCTATCTGACTTTTATCCAGAAATGTGGTTGCATAAAAATCCAGGATGCTTCATCCGATATCATCATGGCTTATCTCACGGATCGGAAAAAAGACGGCCTCTCTGCAAACTCAATGAATCGGGGACTGGCAGCTATCCGGGGATTTTATAAGTATCTATTGCGGGAAGGAAAAGTCGACCAGAATCCCCTGATTCATATTGAATTGGCAAAAGTCTGGATGCGTCTGCCGGATACGTTGAACCGTGAGGAAATGAACCATCTGCTGGAGCAACCGGTAGTGACCCGTGACAGCGGTCTGAGAGACAAGGCCATGCTCGAACTGATGTATGCTGCGGGGATCCGTGTTTCCGAGTTGATTAACCTGAAAATGAACGACATCAACTGGCAGGTGGGTTATCTGGTGACCATGGGGAAGGGAGGAAAAGGACGGATTGTCCCGATTGGAAAATCTGCCTATGACTACCTGAGTCAATATGTGGAAAAATCAAGACCGAAGTTGATCAAAGGCCGGCAAAACGACCTGCTGTTTCTGAATAGATCAGGGGAGAGACTAACGCGGCAGGGATTTTGGAAAATTGTAAAAAAATACGTGCTCAAAGCGGGGTTGAAGAAAAAGGTCCATCCACACACCTTCAGGCATTCCTTTGCGACCCATCTTTTGGAAGGTGGGGCTGACCTCAGGTCTGTGCAGATGATGCTGGGCCATGCCGACATATCCACGACACAGCTTTATACCCACGTCACCCGGGAACGGTTGAAGGACATTCACAGGAAGTACCATCCGCGGAGTTGACATGATTGGCGATGGCCATCTTTTAGCGCTGAAAAAATAACCTGAGGATAGAAAGCAGGATAAATAGTAAGATCAATTTATGGAATATGAATCCGGACAACGCATCGGCAAAAAGAAGATAAAGTTTCCGCGACGAAAAACGATCGCCATTCTATTGCTCATGATCCTCGTCTTTATGATGGGGATGGGTGTTTATTATCTTTTTCCTCAGATATCCAAAAAGCTGTCATTTTTTGCCACAAGGGCGATCAACACGGTTTCGTTCCTGGTGTTGAATCAAAAACCACATTTTTATTATATCCTGGTGGAGAAAAATGGAAAAGATTACCCATTGACCTCAAGAGATACTTTTGAGCTGTCGTATCGAGATGAATTTGTCATTAAAAGCATTGTCTCGGATGATCTGCTGGAAAGAGGCGTTTCGATCGATGTTGAAGGTCTCGGCGATAGGAACGACTTCCGCAAACTTCTGAAGGGGATTGAATTAGTTGATAAAATTGTAGTGGCACAAAAAAGCAATTTACAGACAAACGTAATTTCGGACTATCACATCAATGTGATGTATCGGGACAGCCTCCTGGCCAGGATTCCTATGAACGTGGTCATTACACCGCAGGATTGGCTCAGATCTGCCAAAAATTCAGAAGATCAGCGTCTGCAAGTGGACTATCTCAAGAAAGCCATCGCCGTCAATAGCGAGGATACCCAGGTGCGAAAAATGCTGGCGGCTATCTACTCTCGTCAGGGTAAAACCGAAGAAGCGATTACGCAGTACCAGGAAGTCCTCGTTCGTAAACCGGATGATGCTGCGGCGATGTCTGAATTGCTTAAATCCTACTTAAACAAAAAAGACTATGATCAGGTGGTCAAAACAGGCAAACTTTTACTTAAGATGAACCCACATGACGCGGCTGCGTTTGCTAATATTGCTTTTGCTTTTGGGAAGCTGAACCAGTGGGATCGCGCGATTGCGAATTATAAAGAGGCACTGAAGCTGAATCCGGAAAATGCCATCCTTCTCTACAGGCTGGGAGAGGCTTATGAGAAAAATGGGAAGATCCATGATGCGATAAACCAGTATAGGAATTTTCTGGTAAAAGTTCCAAATGCCGATTACGGAATGATTGCGTTGGCGGACGCTTTGCTCAAAGCCGGCCATTACGATGAAGCAATCAAGGGGTACAGGGAAATTCTAAAGAGACAACCCCGAAATGCCTCGGTCTATGCCAATCTGGGCCTTGCCTATCAAGGGAAAGGTCTTTTGAAGGAGGAAATCGAAAATTATAAAAAGGCCATCGATCTGAATTCGAAAGAGCCCGTTGTTTACGTTAATCTTGCCGCGGCCCTTGAGAAAAACAAACAGGGACAGGAAGCAGTGAAAATTTATCGGAAGATCGCTGAACTGAAACCAGGTGATCTCGATGCGGCAGAACAGTGGGCCCATTTGGAATACAAAGCCAAACAATATTCACAGGCCATCCGGCTTTATGAGAAGATCGTCTTGAAGTCAAAGAGAAAGGCCGCTATTTATGCAAATCTTGGTTTTGCCTACGGAGAACTGAAAAAATTCAGTCCTTCAGCCGAAAATTATGAAAAAGCCATAAAATACGGTAATAAGGATCCTCAGATCCTTTACAATCTTGCTTATACTTACAGAAAGCTCGGCAAATCAAAGGAAGCGATGGACCATTATGAGAAGTATGCAGCCATTCATCCTACCGTTGAGGTGTTCAACGCCCTGTCGGATTACTATGTTCGTGAAAAACAATATGATCAAGCGATTGCAACCTATCAAAAAATGGTACGGCTTGACCCCAAAAAAGCCCCCGTTTATGCAAATCTTGGCTATGCGTATCGTCTGAAAGGCAACAACGACAAGGCCATTGAATTTTACAAATTATCCTTACGGTACGATCCGGAGGATGATATGGTCTATGTCAATCTGGGAGAAGCGTATGAAAAGAAGGAAATGTATTCGGAAGCACTCCATGCTTATCGTTCCGCATACGAGTTGAACGCTGATTCGAAAAAGGCGTCGGAAAGATTTCGTGAATTGAAGATTCGCATGCTCCAGCAGAAAAATCGGGAATAGGGAGTTTTATGATGATGTCAAAAGACAAGAGGAAAAAAATGCATCAGATTCAATTGAATAACATTTTCATCGGCGGCGGAACCCCTTTTGTGCTCATTGCGGGACCCTGCGTCATTGAAGATGAAGCAAAAACCGTAGAAATTGCAGTTTTCTTAAAGGAATTGACTGATCACCTGCAAATCCCCTTCATATTCAAAGCCTCCTTTGACAAGGCAAATCGAACATCCATCCATTCCTATCGGGGTCCGGGGCTCAGGGAGGGATTGCGGATTCTCAGTCAAATTAAAAGAAATCTTGCTGTTCCTGTTCTGACGGATGTCCATCGTTACGAGGAAATCAAACCGGTGTCAAAGATTGCGGATATCCTGCAGGTTCCGGCGTTTTTATGTCGGCAGACAGATTTTGTGGTTGAAATTGCCAGACAGGCCAGGGTGATCAATATAAAAAAAGGGCAGTTCCTCGCCCCGCGGGATGTAAAAAACATCATTTTGAAGGCGACCTCAACAGGAAATGAAAACGTCATGATGACCGAGCGGGGGACCAGCTTCGGTTATAATAATTTGGTGGTGGATTTCCGGTCTCTTCCGGAGATGAGAGCAATGGGATACCCCGTCATTTTTGATGCGACACACAGTGTCCAGCTTCCCGGCGGTGCAGGGACGTCTTCCGGGGGGCAGCGGGAGATGATCTCCTATCTGTCAAAGGCGGCGGTTGCGGTCGGTATCGATGGTTTGTTTTTAGAAGTGCATCCAGATCCGGATTGTGCGCGCTGCGATGGACCCAACTCTTTATCCCTCAGCAGTCTGATCGATCTCCTTCCGATGCTTTTAAAGATCGATAAGCTGGTCAAGCGTTGAAAATAAACGGCGTTTCATAAACGAATAGAAGGGGTTTCTATGGCGGAAATCATGGATTCAGCGTTACTTGAAAAGATTAGAATCATCAAGACTTTGATTCTCGACGTGGATGGTGTTTTGACGGATGGCCGAATTATCATGGATGATCGGGGATGCGAGACCAAACACTTTGACGTCAAAGACGGGCATGGGTTGAAAATGCTCATGCGCTACGGCATTGACATTGTCCTGATTACCGGCAGACAGTCAGCCGTCGTGTCACACCGCGCCCAGGACCTTGGGATTAAAGAAATCTATCAGTCTGTCTGGAATAAGGTTGAAGTTTTTGAAAATCTGCTCATCAGGATGAATCTTCGTTCTGAACAGGTGGCCTATGTGGGTGATGATGTGGTCGATATCCCCCTTTTAAAGCGGGTCGGTTTTGCAGTTGCCGTGCAGGATGCCGTAGCGGATGCGAAAAGTGCGGCTCACTATGTTACCCAAAAAAAAGGCGGGAAGGGTGCGGTCCGGGAAGTCTGTGAAATCATCATGAAAGCCCAGAATCATTGGGGTGAAGTGGCGAAAGTGTATGATTTTTTTGAGTATTTAAAATGATTGCCCCGCGTGTTTCACCTTTACTTCTGTGAGCACGAATGTTATAAACTGCCTGAAGATGAAATTCAAAAGAAAAACTTGGATAATCATTGGCCTGACTTTCCTGGCAGTCCTGTCAATCCTCATGGCTCTGATGATGGCGTTTTACAAAAAAACTCCCCAGACGCTTCTAAAAGTCATGGCGGATAATGTGGATCTTCAGGTGAAAAATGTCGTTTATACGGACGTCGGCCAGTCTGGAGAAAAATGGGAAATCAAAGCAGATACGGCCCGATATATCAAAAAGGAAAACCTGGCGCTGTTTGATAAAGTCCAGGTCAGGATGGTGACCTCTGAGGGAAAGACCTTTATCCTGACGGGTGATAAAGGGCGGTTCAAGACCGATCAAAAAAATATCGAAATTTACGGCAATGTCGAGGGGACATCGGATCATGGCGAGCGCTTTACAACGGACCACCTGAGCTATAACAACGCGGAAGGAAAAATCTATACGGATTCGGCGATCACACTGGGGAGCGGCCAGATGAAAATCGTGGGAATCGGCATGACGCTGAACATGAAAAGCGGTGAACTGTCCCTTCTGTCAAAGGTCAAGGCTGATATAAAAACAAAATGAGAAAAAAGATGTTTGCGAACGGCGGTTATAAACAAAGGATTTTTGTCCTGCTGCTCAGTCTGGGGGTCGTCGCAGCGTTGTTTGTTATGATGTCCGGGGCGGCCCGGGCCCAGAAGGAGCCTCAGACCGAGAAAAAGGTTAAGATGGATAAAGATCAGCCGATCCAGATCGTTTCAGACCGTCTGGACGCGTACAATGAAAAAAAGATCGTCATTTTTTCCGGACATGCCATCGCGACACAGGGAGACAAAATCATTAAAGCGGACCGGCTGATCCTTCATTATAAAAATCATCCAGAAAAGCCTCAAAAACCCGAAATCAAAGGAATGGGGGCGGCTGGTGATTTAGATCAGGTGGAGGCTGAGGGTCATGTCACCATTACCCAGACCCACCGGGTTGTGACGGGCGATTATGCGATATTTTATCAGGATACGCAGAAGATCATCATGACGGGTAACGCCGTCATGCGCGATGGTAAAAATGTCATCAGGGGAGACAGGATTGTCGTTTTTCTTGATGAAAACCGTGGCGTCGTTGAGAGTGATGAAAAGAAGAGGGTGACGGCAACGATTTATCCAAACGAGAAGAAGGAAGAAAAAAAATAGTTTCTTGTCAATCGGGCAGCATATTTTAGACGAAGAACGCACAAACCCGGATATTTTATCTGACATGGAAAAGCTGTCAGCGACAGGGCTGATCAAAATTTATGGTGGGAGAAAAGTCGTCAACCAAATTGACCTGGAGATTTATCCGGGAGAAGTGGTCGGACTTCTCGGACCCAACGGCGCGGGGAAAACCACCACTTTTTATATGATTACCGGGTTGATTAAGCCGGACGGGGGCCATATTTATCTTGATGATGAGGATATCAGCCGTTTCCCCATGTACATCCGTGCCAGAAAAGGGATTAATTACCTGCCTCAGGAACCTTCCATCTTCAGAAAATTGACAGTCGAAGAAAATATCATGGCGATTCTCGAAACACTGGATGTCAAAAAAGAAGAGCGGGGTCAGCGGCTGAAAGAACTCTTGGGTGAACTTGATCTGACGGGGTTGGCCGATCATTATGCCTATTCGCTGTCCGGTGGTGAAAGGCGGCGGGTTGAAATCACCCGGGCCCTGGTGACGTCTCCGAAATATATTCTGCTCGATGAGCCCTTTGCAGGCATTGATCCGCTGGCTGTGGCCGATATCCAGAAGATCATTTTCAAATTGAAATCAAAAGGCATCGGCGTCATCATTTCCGATCATAATGTCCGGGAAACGCTTTCTGTCTGCAACAGGGCTTATATCGTTAATGAGGGAAAAGTTCTGGTTGAAGGAGATCCCGAGACCATCGCGAATTGTGAAGCGGCAAGAAAAATTTATTTTGGCGAGGATTTTTGCCTGTAATATGGCTTTCGAACTGAAACAAAACCTAAAACTGACGCAGCAGTTGATTATGACGCCTCAGCTGCAACAGGCCATCAAACTGCTTCAGCTTTCCCGATTGGAACTGGTGGATACGATAAACCAGGAAATGGAGGAGAATCCGCTCCTTGAAGAGGTGTCATCGGATGATGAGCAGGAGACGGTCGCCGATACCGATGCGGATGACATTCCCGTGATTGAGCGGGAAGAGATCAAAGCAATTGACCGCACGGACGAACTAACGGGAGAAGGAGACGGACGGGAAGATTTTGACTGGGATGGTTATCTTGAAGATTACGGTCCGACGGGGGTCACCTATGAAAGGCATGATGGCGAAGCCCTTTCTTGGGATAACATGCTGACGGCTATTCCCTCTCTGACGGATCATCTGATGTGGCAATTGAAACTAACCCGTTTTTCAGAGCAGGAAATGAGAATCGGTGAACAGATCATCGGAAATCTGGATCAGAATGGATATCTGATGTCTCAGGTCGAGGAAATTGCTGCTCAGGAAATTGTTGAGGTAAGATTTGTTGAAGAAACTCTGAAGAAAATACAGGAATTCGATCCACCGGGAATTGCGGCCAGGGATCTGAAGGAGTGCCTGTTGATTCAGGCCCGCTTGCTTGGCATAGCAAATCCATTGATCGAAGGGATCATCAATGCACATCTGAAAGATCTGGAGTTAAAAAATTATACCCATATTGCCAGAAAGTTGAAGTATTCTCTCACAGACGTTCTGCATGCCGTCCAATTAATCAGTAATATGGATCCAAAGCCCGGCAGAATCTACAGCGAAGAAAAAATCCAATCGATTATTCCAGATGTATATGTTTTCAAATCCGGTGATGATTATAAAATCGTCTTGAATGATGACGGCCTGCCACGGTTGAGAATCAGCAACTTTTACAGGGAGATCATGAAGGGAGACCACGGCAGTACCAACCAAGAGACGGGGAAAAAATATATTAAAGAAAAAGTACAGTCCGCGACCTGGTTGATCAAAAGTATTCAGCAGAGACAAAAGACCATTTATAGAGTGGCGGAAAGCATTGTAAGTTGTCAGAAAGATTTTTTTGATGGAGGGATCCAATATTTAAAACCACTGGTTCTAAGAGACATTGCCGATGATGTAAACATGCATGAATCGACCATCAGTCGGGTGGTCACCAACAAGTATATGCAGACACCCAGAGGCATGTTTGAGCTGAAGTATTTTTTCAGCAGCGGCATTAGCAGATCCACCGGTGATAATATTGCTTCCAAAAGCGTTAAGGAAGAAATCAAGAAAATTGTTGGTGAAGAAAATCCTAAGAAACCATTCAGTGATAGTGAAATTGTCGAACTACTCGATAAAGCGGGAATATCTATTGCCAGGAGAACCATAGCAAAATATAGAGAAGTGATGGGGATTCTGCCATCTTCTCGAAGGAAAAGGTTTTTTAGTTAAATAGGGGTTGACTTTTTGATTCAACGAAAATATACAGGCGCCCTTTATCCATTGAACATTGCTCAACTGAGACTTCGGACTGAGCTCTGCGGATGAATCGTGAGGTCAGGTGAAATTTAACAGGAGGACGGAAATATGAAAATTTCTGTAACATTCAGGAATACAGAAGGAGAAAATTGGCATAAGGAATATGTGGATGACCGTTTAAAAAAAATGAAAAAATATATTGATCGTCCCGTCGAAGCGCATGTGGTCCTCTCCGTTGAAAAGTTCAGGAATGTGGCGGAAGTGAATTTAATGGCCGATGGTTTAAATGTCAATGCGAAAGAAGAATCAAAAGATATGCATCTTGCCATTGATAACGCCATTGAAAAAATTGAGAGGCAATTGAAAAAACATAAGGAAAAGAGCAGGGGTCATAAGACCAACCTGACCCGATCTGAAGGAATCACCGCCATCTCAAGTTTTCCTGAAGAGATGGAAGATACATCGGAGATGAAAGTGGTTGAAACGAGAAAAGTTGTTTTGAAACCCATGTCCCTGGATGATGCCATGATGGAGATTGAAGCATCAAAGAACAGATTCATCATTTATCGGGATTCATTCACAGAAAATGTCAGTTTGATCTACCGGCGCGAAGACGGTTTGTATACACTCATCGAGACAAACAGTTAATCTTCGAAGGATGTCCTATGAAAATCATTGATATGCTCAAAACGGACTATATTCTTGAGGAACTTAAATCAGGTAATAAGAGGGATGTCCTCAAGGAATTAGCGGGATCATTTATGAAAATCCATCAGAAATTAGATTCTGAAGCCACCCTGAATGTATTGTTTGAAAGAGAAAAACTGGGAAGTACCGGTATCGGTGAGGGAATTGCCATACCTCATGGAAAGATCACAGGGTTGGATCAGCTCATCTTATCTTTTGGTCGAAGCGCGGTGGGGATTGATTTTGATGCGATGGATGGTAAGCCCGTACACCTTTTCTTTTTACTCATCGCACCTGAGAATTCAGCTGGCCAGCATCTCAAGACGCTGGCAAAAATATCAAAAATGCTAAAGGACGGCGTCTTCAGGACAAAACTGATGGCAGCAAAATCAAAGGATGAGTTGTACAAGATCATTGCCAACCAGGATGATTTAATATCATAAAACGAAAGAGCGTTTTGAAGTCGTGCCGGCGATGACGATCGAAGATCTACTCAAAGGGTCAGAACAAAGATTAGGCCTGAACCATAGGAGCGGATATTCCGGCTGGAAGAAGCAAACGTATCAGGCGCAAGTCCAGTTCCTGGAGAATGATTTCTCGCCCGAACTGCTTCCCGGCGTTATTCTGATTATTCCCTCGTCTGTTTGTTCTCAATGGATAGATATTCATGAGAAATCAAGAAAAGTCATCCTGAAAAAAATTATTTCCTCTCAAATTCCCGGTGTTTTTCTGTCTGGATCACAACACATACCTGATTTTCTTTATCATTTATCCGAGCAAAACAGGATTCCCTTTTTTGCTTCGATCTATGATGAATTCTTGCTGGAAAGCCGCCTGAAAGGCTTGTTACGAGAGAAAATAAATCAAATCATCTTTATGCATGGGGTCCTTCTGAATATGTTTGGCCGGGGTATCCTCATGAAAGGAGACAGTGGCATAGGGAAGACCACGCTAGCCATGAAACTGGCACAGCGGGGGCATGTCTGGGTAGCCGATGACGCCATTGAAATAGAAAAAAAAGACAGTCATCATCTATATGCCCGCGGCCATGACAGATCACGTCATCTGGTTGATATGAAGGCATTAGGGGTATGGGAAACCAGGCGTGTTATGAAGCACGGTGATTTACAGGATGAAACCATTCTTCATATGGTCATCGAATATGCGGAAGAATATGATGCGTGTCCATGCAGTTCTTTGAGGAAAAAAGAAACTTGTGATATTATGGGAGTGATACTACCATATTTTGAACTGCCGGTCCAGGGCAGAGGATATATTGCCGAATCACAGATTGAATATATCATCCATGCGTTTCTAACAAAAGGAGAACGATCATGAAAGCCCTCCGGGTTGTCATCATTACAGGAATGTCCGGCTCAGGGAAGACGACTTCTCTGAGAGCCCTTGAAGATATCGGTTTCTTCTGTGTCGATAACCTGCCGGTTGTTCTTCTTCCGGAATTTCTCGAGATACAATCCGCCGTATCAAAAGATGTCACAAAAGTCGCGATGGTCATGGACCTGAGGGAGAAAAGCTTTCTGGAGAGCTACACGAAGATATTTGAGCATCTGAACAAGAAGGGCTACAAAATTGAAATTCTATTTCTGGATACCAGTGATGATGCCCTGTTGCATCGTTTCAGCGAAACAAGGCGAACACACCCGCTTTCATTGCGGGGATCCGTGATGGATGGGATCAACAGCGAAAGGGATAAATTGTCTCCTCTGAAGCAGATGGCCGATAAAATTATTGATACGACTTCCCTGAATGTTCATCAGTTGAAAGATACAGTGCAAAGATATTTTCTGGATTCTTCTTTGCGAAGAATGATCATTCATGTTACTTCTTTCGGATACCGGTTCGGACTGCCAGCCGATGCGGATATGATTCTGGATGTCCGCTTTCTCCCCAATCCCTATTTTGTCGAAGATCTGAAGATTTATGATGGCCACAATATCAAGGTTCGTCGCTACGTGCTTGAATTTGAGGAAAGCAGGATGTTTATACAAAAATTGTTTGAACTGATGGAATTTCTCATTCCTCTGTATGAAAAAGAGGGGAAAGCCAGGTTCAACATTGCCCTGGGGTGCACAGGCGGGAGACACCGGTCTGTTGTCATGGCCAATGAGCTGGTTGCGTATTTTACCAATAAAAATTTCGTCGTGAGCATTGGCCACCGGGACATCAACAAAAGTTGAAGATATCCTGCGCAATGGTCATCATCAGGACGGAAAATCTTTAAACCACTCAGTTTGCCATAGCAATTTTTTTGGTGACGTTGTCGGCGATCCAGTGAGGGTCCCACCATTCCTGTGGATTGACAAACTGGCTGCCCACAATGAGAGCGAAGTGCAAATGGTCGCCCCCGGCAAGACCTGATATCCCGGAATTTCCAATCACATCTCCTTTTTTGACCGGCTGGCCCATTTTGACGTTGATGATCGATTGGTGACCGTAAAGTGAAAAAAGGCCGAATCCATGGTCAATCATAACAGCATTGCCGTATATACCCAGGGGTCCGGCAAAAACAACCACGCCATCGTTAGCCGCCTCAATAGGGGCATGTTCCGTTGAGGCCAGATCAACACCCTCGTGAACACTTTCGCCAATGGCTTTACCCTGGAACATATAGGTTCTCACATCACCAAAAAGAGCCATCGGAGAGGCATTTTTCATTCTGAGAAAGGTATCCTGCCAGAGTTGTTTGGGTTCACTCTTTTGGCTCATGGACTGAATCGTTTTCAGATTGTCCTGTCTCAATTGCCCATTCACAAAAATAAACGTTTCGACCGGTGTTTTGCCCCGAAGGTTTGGATTGGACATTTGAAAATCAGGCATTTTCTGCTGCAGAAAATTATCCGATAGATTCATTTTATCATATCGGAATTTCTTGTTTTTTATCAGGTGCGGCAATGCCAGGGAGGCCTCGTTTCCCGCCATATCCTTGGCAACGACCTTGATTCGGGTAACACCCTGTTTGGCATCGACGGGAAGTGCAAAATAGACGATGTGAAAAAGTTTACCGGAAATTAGGATCGGATAACTCTTAAAAAAATGGTTTTCCACCATCACACCGCTCATCATCACCGGCTCAGATGTTCTGTATAAGGTCAAACAGGTACCACCGGGATTGATATGGTTCGTCGGATTCTGCAGATAGATTTGGGGAGGTGTCAAATCAATGGTCACAGGTCTGTTGATCAGAGTTTCATTTTTAAATAGTGAATAGTCAACGGCTTTGAGTTGAAGGACAGCAGGACCATCATGCATCTTCATGCTATAAGGATCAACCGTCAGGGATATCGATTTCTGATAAGTTCCTTTTTGCGGGTAGTGAATAGAAGAAAGGGTGTATGACTTATTATCCTGGGTAAGGACAGCTACTGTATCACGGAGGCCGCTCTTTGTGTCGGAAAAGGTGATATTCATGACTTTTTGCTGCCCGATGGCGATGAGATCCTCTGAAAGCTTGATCTCCGGATTACCGATTTCGAAATAACTGCTGAACAGCAAAAGACCGCCCATCAGAACAATGATGGTGACAACCGCAACGATATACCGAGAATAAAACCGATTCATATACCTACCCCTTCATACGATTTTTAATGGTGATGCCACTTATAATGATTTGTATTTTCCTTTGCAAGTCAAAAACAGCATTGGTCTGATTAACTCCTTGATCTTGTTTTGAAGAGTTGCTATATATTTAGAAGAGGGTACCTATGACATCAGAGATGCGAGACACAACATGGAGAGAGGATGATCATGATGAAGGGAAAAAAAATCTTGCTCGCGGTAACCGGCGGGATTGCTGCATATAAATCTGCAGAACTGATCAGATTGTTTATCAAAGATGATGCTCAAGTCAAGGTGTTGATGACAAAGAATGCGCAGGAATTCATCACCCCGCTGACCCTGCAAACCCTTTCCAGCCATCCTGTTTACAGGGAAACCTTTTCTCTCATCAAGGATTTTGATATTGCCCACATCGCTTTGGCACAAGAAGCGGATATCTTGGTCATTGCCCCAGCGACAGCAAATATCATCGGTAAGATAGCCGCCGGTCTAGCCGATGATCTCCTGACTACGGTGGTCATGGCTACGAAAGCACCGGTGCTCATCTGTCCTTCCATGAACACAAATATGTATGAAAATGTCATTGTCAGGGAAAACATCCAGAAACTTACCTCCAGGGGATACCATATGATGGAGGCGGATTCTGGTGAATTGGCCTGTAAATCTGAAGGAGTGGGAAGGCTTCCCGAATTGTCTGATATCATCGAAGAGGTGAAATCGATCCTGACGGAAAAAGATCTGGCCGGAGAAACGGTTCTGGTAACCGCAGGTCCGACCCGTGAACCTCTTGATCCCGTTAGATTTATTACGAATTATTCCTCCGGAAAAATGGGTTATGCCCTGGCCAGCAGGGCAAGGCGAAGAGGTGCGTCTGTGATACTGATCAGCGGACCCACGGTATTGTCCGTGCCAAGAGGGGTCACCTATGTGCCGGTTTCGACTGCTGTTGAAATGCGTCATGCTGTCATGAAAAATCTGAAGCAATCCACCATCGTCATCAAATCCGCAGCAGTTGCCGATTATCGGCCGTCCGTTTGTGCTGACGCCAAAATAAAGAAGAAATATGGCCCATGGACACTTTACCTGGAGAGGAATCCCGATATTATTGCCGAGATCGGAAAAAAGAAAAAAGAACGGATCCTGATTGGTTTTGCAATGGAATCTGAAGACCTGATTAAAAATGCAAAATCGAAGATGCTCGCCAAAAATATGGACCTGATCGTAGCGAACGATGTGAAACAAAAAGATGCGGGATTTCAGTCGGATACGAACATCGTGAACATTCTGGATCGGGACGGCGGCATAGAGGAATTGCCGTTAATGGATAAGATGGATGTAGCTGACCGAATCCTGGACAGGGCAAAAATGATCATCGCCCGTCGCCGGAAAATTGTTTAGATTCACGGGTCATGATCAAAGCAGCGGAAAATGGCATAATGACACGAAGCAATGATCCGAGACATGAACTGATGGCACTGGTTACATCCCTCAAGGCACGTATCCACGTGGATATGGAATTGAAACGAGTGATCTCCTATATGCGCCTGAAAGAGAGTGATCCTTCGGCCATGGTCAATGCGCCAGCCGATACGGTTGATGTCAATACGCCGACCCTTCAGGATATCCGGCAGGAACTTGGAGACTGCCACCGCTGTCCCTTATGCCAGAAAAGAACCCATATTGTTTTCGGGGAAGGCAATCCTCAGGCCAGGCTTGCTTTTGTCGGAGAAGCGCCAGGAGCCGATGAAGATATGCAGGGAAAGCCTTTTGTGGGGAAGGCCGGGCAGCTTCTCACCAAAATCATCCAGGCCATGGGATTAAACCGTCAGGACGTTTATATCTGCAATATTTTGAAGTGCCGGCCACCGGGCAACCGAAATCCGAAGCCAGATGAGATCACAACCTGTGAACCTTTTCTGGTTAAACAGCTTCAGGTCATTCAGCCGAAAGTCATCTGCGCCCTGGGTTCTTTTGCCGCGCATACCCTTCTTAAGACCGAAGTTCCCATTACCGTTCTCCGCGGTCGTTTTCACACCTACCAGGGGATTCATCTCATGCCTACTTATCATCCGGCTTATCTGCTGAGAAATCCCGGGGCAAAAAAGCAGGTCTGGGAAGATATGCAGATGATCATGAAAACATTGTGAGGTTTAATATGTTTAAAAAGCGATTCGTCATTATCCTTTTGATTCTTTTCAGCATGATCCTGCCTGTCTTGTCCCCCTGTTCATCTCTTGGCGAGGACAAGAAACCCGTTTATAATATTATCACCGTAGCCGCGACGATTTCGCCCCCGATTGCCACCTACATCCTTCAGCGAATTGACGAAGCGTCGAAAGAAGGTGCGGACGGCCTGATTATCCTGCTCGATACGCCCGGGGGGCTGGATTTGGCCATGCGAGATATCGCCAAGGGTATCCTGAACGCGCCTCTGCCGGTCATTGTGTATGTTTCTCCCTCGGGTGCCAGAGCTGCGTCCGCCGGTGTCATCATTACCGTTTCCGCTCATGTTGCAGCTATGACTCCGGGAACGAATATTGGCGCGGCGCATCCTGTCGGAATCGGTGTCGGTGGCGGCATGGACAAAACGATGAAGGAGAAAGTGGAAAATGATGCCGTCGCTTATGTCATCGGGATCGCAAAAAAAAGGGGGAAAAACGAGGAATGGGTTGAAAAAGCGGTGAGAAAAAGTGTGTCTATCCCGGCAGAAGAGGCGCTCCGGCTCAAGGTGATTGACTTTTTGGCAACCGATTTGAATCAATTGCTGCAACAGATGGACGGTAAAGTGGTGTCCCTGAAATCTGGTCAAAAGATATTAAAAACAAAAGGAGCGGTGACCCACGAAAAAAAAATGGGGATCCGACAGGGGATTCTGGCGGCATTAAGTGACCCCAATATTGCCTACATTCTCTTTTTAATGGGCCTCGCCGGGCTATACTTTGAATTTGCCCATCCCGGAGTCATCTTGCCCGGTATTGTTGGCGGTATCTCCCTGATTCTGGCCTTTTTTGCCATGCAGACCCTGCCGGTCAATTATGCCGGTGTTCTCCTGATCCTTTTTGCGATTATCCTTTTCATCGCAGAGGTAAAAGTCATGAGTCACGGTATTCTGACCATTGGCGGTATCATTTCGCTGATCATGGGGTCCCTGCTGCTATTTGACTCACCCGATCCTGCATTGCGCGTATCCTTGAAGGTCATGATTCCGGCTTTAATTGTCATCTCGATGTTTTTTGCCGGGGTGATCGCCCTGGTTTTGAAGGCACAGATGCGAAAACGCCATTCGGGCAGGGAAGGCATGATTAGTGCGGAAGGCGAGGCTGTCACGGATATCCATGAAAAGGGAAAGGTCTTTATCCGCGGGGAGTACTGGAATGCCTGGAGTGACAAGGCCGTGGAAAAAGGGAAAAAGATCAGGGTAATTGAGGTGGAGGCACTCAACGTAAAAGTCGAAGAAGTTTAATCATAAAAGGAGGATATACAATGTACACGATTACGGTATTGGTTATTTTGGTCGTCATGTTTCTGGCAGCATCCATCCGGATCCTGAATGAATACGAAAGGGCTGTCATCTTTCGTCTGGGGCGTATCATTGATCAAAAAGGGCCGGGGCTGATCATACTGATTCCTGTGGTGGATAAAATGGTCAAGGTAGACATGCGGACCATTACGCTGGATGTCCCTCCTCAGGATGTTATTACGCGGGACAACGTTTCAATCAAGGTCAATGCGGTTGTTTATTTCCGTGTCATAGACGCGAATGCCGCTGTCATTGATGTGGAAAACTATCTCTACGCGACGTCGCAGCTTGCCCAGACAACCCTGAGGAGTGTCTGCGGTCAGGTAGAGCTGGACGAGATTTTATCGCAAAGAGAAAAGATCAACCTGCACCTGCAGGAAATCCTTGATCGCAGCACCGATCCCTGGGGCATCAAGGTCTCTCTGGTGGAAGTGAAGCAGATCGACCTGCCCGATGAAATGAAACGGGCCATCGCCAAGCAGGCGGAAGCGGAAAGGGAGCGGCGCGCAAAGGTCATTAATGCTGAAGGTGAGTTTCAGGCTGCCCAGAAGCTGATCGAAGCGGCGGCCCTGATGGAAACACACCCCATGTCGCTTCAGCTCCGGTACCTGCAGACCTTGAATCAGATTGCCTCAGAAAATAATTCGACCACGGTATTTCCCGTTCCCATCGATCTGTTCAAGCCATTTCTGAAACTGGCTGAAAAATAGATATTGAGCAAATGGGTTCGCCGCGGCTTAAAAAATCTTTTTCGTTTCCTTGATAATCAAATATTTTTATTAAGGAATATTGAATCCTTATTTTTATGCCGTCACTGGCGGAAAAGATTTGATTCACCGCTAACGGACCATTTTTCACAGAGTAAGTAACATTTGATAAATAGCCTGTTTTAAAAAACTCGAATTCTGGAAAGGAGAAGGATCTCCATTGGAAAGTAGAGAGAAGCGGCACATTTTAACCGGAGGGATGATTCTCATTACGGTGGGTATCTTGATTATCCTCAACAAGATAAAAGCCTTCGGTTTCAACAAAATCTGGCCCATTCTTTTGATTGTGATTGGAAACGGCACCCTAGTTCAGCGGGTCAGAGATCTGGGGGGCTGGTTTCTCGTTGCTGCCAGGATTACTCATCGTGATTGGCATTAACATTCTCCGCAAATATTTCAGAAAGAAATCGTGATGGGTGTGGAAAAGATACTTATTCTTTGCGATTTCGACGGAACCGCCAGTACGGTGGATGTGGGAAACGAGCTACTGGACCGTTTTACTGGTGACGGCTGGAAGGACATCGATCGAGACTATTGTGACGGTAAAATCGGATCTCGGATCGCTTATACCAGAATCGCCCCGCTTTTCCGGGGTAACAGGGCTCAGATGCTGGCGTACGTTTTTGAGAAATCGACCCTCGATCCCTTCTTTGCGGACTTCTATACCTACTGCAGGCGGATGGGTATGGATCTGAAGATCATTTCCGATGGGCTGGATTTCTATATTGAAGCCATTTTGAAGAAAAATGGGCTCTCCGAGATTGAATTTTTTTCCAATTATATCATCTTTCAGGATCATGAAAGGCTTTCCATTGAATTTCCCCAGGCCAGCCCGGACTGCGGCAAATGCGGGAATTGCAAAAGCAGGATCGTTGAACAATACCGGCCCCTGTATGACCGGATTATTTATATCGGAGACAGCTATTCCGATGTCTGCCCCTCAAAAAATGCCGATCTTGTTTTTGCGAAGAAAATTCTCTACGAAAAGTGTTCTGACAACGGGACCCCATGTATTTATTATAATAATTTTTATGATATTCAGCAATGCCTTGAGGATCAAATCGCTAAAATCCGCTTTATTCACGCGGTCCTGCCGAAACCTGCTTGCTGACCTTGATGAAACCTTCATCGAGGAGTCTTACCGTTTCCCTTAATCGGATGCCGGGGCTACGCGATCCCATTACCAGGGCAATCAACCGTGTATCTCCCCGTTTGGCCGTTGCGACAATGTGGTAGCCGGCTGCATGCACGTAGCCGGTCTTCAAACGTCCGTATTCGGATAACGTTTCAAAAGGAGGTTATGATTATATTGCGTGATATCGTGGTAGGCATAGGACTGCATCGCATGGATTTGCAGGGATTGCGGAAAGCGATGAAGATAATCACGGGAGAGTTTAGCCAGATCCCTGGTTGTCGTCCGCTGCCCTTTGGCGGGAAGTCCGTGTGGATTTTTGAAGGCACTGCGTGTCATTCCCAGTTGGTGGGCTTTTTGGTTCATTTTTTTTACAAAGGTATCAACATCGCCGCCAACATATTCCGCCAGGGCAACAGAAGCATCATTAGCAGAGACGATGGACATACCCTTGATCAACTCATCCAGTCTGACCTCGCTGTCCGGATCAACAAACATCCTTGATCCGCCTGTCCTCCAGGATTTTTTACTGATTTTCACATGATCCTGAAGGTGTACTTTTCCTTCTGCGATAGCTTCATAAATCAGATAGAGGGAAAGAATCTTCGTAATCGAGGCTGGCTGCAGGGGAGTATTGGCGTTTTTTTCATAAAGAATTCTCCCGGTGGCGGCATCCATCACGATGAACGACTTATATTCCGGCTGCCGTTGCCGGATTGGCCGAGCCTGAATGTCCGTTACTGCTGCAAGCAGAATAAGGCTCATGCAACAAAAGCAGATCGAAAACCGCTTGATGATTATTTCTATTCTCCAGGGGAACTTTTCATCAACAATGAAAAATGGGTTTGCATGCAGAGAATCAAATGTTTTTCGTCTCTGAGAGCGTAAAGATAACGATTCAATCTTCATCATGATTTCTGATCATTGTGGAAACGAAAGAGATTTTTGAGCTGCGGTGGACCCATTTTTCAAGACGTTTTCTATATCAGCGCCAGCGCATCGGCCATCGCCAGCCCCGTGCGGGTGGGTTTTACGTGCCCGCTATTCATTTCAATCAACCCTTCAGCGACGAGCTTTTGAAGGATTTCACCTTTCTCATCAAGAAGATCATAATGATATCGCTCCGAAAAATTAGAGAGATGAATGCCTTCTCTGGTCCGGAGGCGCAGGAAAAAGGCCTCCAGCCTTAACTGTTCCATGGTCAGGAATTCCGAGCCCTCGATGGGCAAGATGTTTTTTTCGAGGTCGTCGATATATCGGCGGACAGAGCGATAGTTCCACCATCGCTTTCCTTGCACAAAGGAGTGGGCGGATGGGCCAACACCGAGGTAAGGTGTATGTTGCCAGTATTTCTGATTATGCCTCGAAACGAGCAGCTTACTTCTGGCAAAATTGGACACCTCGTAGTGGATATAGCCGGCATTTTCCAGAAATTCTGACGTTTTCATGAAAAAATCAGCCTGTTCTCCTTCACGAGGAAGTTCAAACAGGCCTTTGTTGCATTGTCGTCCCAAAGGAGTGTCTGCGTCCAAGGTCAATTGGTAGCAGGAAAGATGCTGCGGTTGGAAGGATAACGCCTGAGATAATGTTTCCTGCCATGTCATGAGGGTCTGACCCGGGACACCATAAATAAGATCAAGGCCGATATTGTCGAAGCCTGCCGTATGTGAGGCGTCGATGGCATGAACAGCTTGCTGCCGGTTGTGACGACGGCCTAAGAATCGGAGAATAGAATCATCAAAGGATTGAATTCCAATATTGAGGCGGTTGACCCCCAACTGATGGAGGGATGTGAGATAGGCCGCATCAATATCTGCCGGATTGACCTCGATGGTTAATTCCGACTCCGCCATGATCCGGTAATTTTTTCTGATTTCTGCCAGAATGTCTTCAAGATTTTGAATGGACAGGACGGAAGGAGTTCCGCCGCCGATGTAGATGGTGTCAAAAGACTTTAATTTTTGGCTGTATAGCGATAATTCTTTAAGTAAAACTTTAATAAAGCGCGATAAATCATCAACTGAGACGATAGAATAGAAATTACAGTAGTTGCACTTCTGATGACAAAAGGGAATGTGGATATAAAGACCGGGTATTTGCATGCCCTTAATCCGTATCAGACTTGAGCACGGCGAGGAAAGCACTTTGGGGGATACTGACGGAGCCGATCATCTTCATCCGTTTCTTGCCTTTCTTCTGTTTTTCCAGAAGTTTTCGTTTCCGGGTAATATCGCCGCCGTAACATTTTGCCGTTACATCCTTCCGGAAAGCAGAGATGGTCGTTCGGGAAATGATTTCTCCGCCGATTACACCCTGAATAGCGATCTTGAACATCTGTCGCGGAATCTCCTCTTTCAGGCGCTCGCAGGCTTGGAGACCCCTTGCGCGGGCCCGTTCCCGGTGGACAATCTGGGAAAGGGCATCCACTTTTTCGCCATTGACGAGAATGTCTAATAAGACCAGGGGGCTTTCCCGGTAAGCGATGACATCATAATCAAAGGAGCCATAGCCCTGTGTCACAGATTTGAAACGGTCGTAAAAATCGTAAATCACTTCGGCCAGCGGCATCTCGAAGATAAGTTCTACCCGTCCCGGTCCGGTATAGCTCAGTGTGGAATTAATCCCCCGCTTCTCCATACAAAGTTTCATGACGGCGCCGAGATATCGTTCCGGCATCATCATCGTGGCGCGGATATAAGGCTCCTCGGATTTGTCGATGGAGATGGGGTCCGGATAATGCGAGGGATTATCGACGTCCAGGACTGTCCCGTCTTTCAGCGTAAATCGGTAACGAACACTGGGAACCGACAATATGATAGACAGATCGTACTCCCGCTCCAGTCTTTCCTGAACGATATCGAGATGCAGGAGGCCCAGAAAACCGCACCGGAAGCCCTGCCCGAGGGCAACGGATGAATCCTTCTGATAGATAAAGGAGGCATCGTTGAGTTTGAACTTTTCCAGGGAGTCCGCCAGGTCTGCATAATCATCGGAAGCAATGGGATAGATGGACGCAAACACAACGGGCTTGACCTCTTTAAATCCTGACAGGGGTTTTTCACAAGGCCGGCTGTCCAGGGTAATGGTATCTCCCGTATGGACGTCCGAGACGGTCTTGACGCCGGCGATGATATAGCCCACCTCTCCGGCGCTCAATTTATCCCGCTTTTCCCGCGTCAGGACAAAGTGGCCCACCTCTTCGACCTTGTGGACGGCATTGTTGAACAGCAGGCGGATCGTATCCCCGGCTTTTACCTGTCCTTCAAAAATTCGGCAGAAGATAACCGTTCCGCGGAAAGGATCGTAATGGGCGTCAAAGATGAGTGCGGCAAGCGGGGCGGCAGGATCCCCTGTGGGCGGTGGAATCCGTTCGACAATCGCTTCCAGGATTGCCTCGATACCGATGCCTTCCTTGGCGGAACATTTCAGATGGCTGTCCGGATCCAACCCCAGTTCGGAATCGATCTGTTCAATGACCCGCTCGACATCAGCCGAGGGCAGATCGATTTTGTTAATAACCGGAATAATCTCCAGATCATGTTCCATGGCCAGATAAAGGTTCGCAAGCGTCTGGGCCTGGACCCCCTGGGCGGCATCGATCAGGAGCAGGACCCCTTCACAGGAGGCCAGAGAACGGGAGACCTCATAGGAAAAATCGACATGGCCCGGTGTATCGATCAGGTTCAGCGAATAATCCTTTCCGTCTCTGGCACGGTAGGGGAGGGCAATGGCCTGACTCTTGATGGTAATCCCCCGCTCCCGCTCGATGTCCATGTTGTCGAGGATCTGATCCTTAAAGTTCCGTTCATTGACGACGCCGGTATGCTGGATCAGCCGATCTGCCAGAGTGGACTTGCCGTGATCGATATGGGCGATGATACTGAAATTACGAATGTTTTCCATATAATAATTTAAAAAAGCCCTCCCATGATCCGGAGGGCTTTTCAATCCGTTTATATAATACATTTCCGGTCATTGCGAGCGAATTAATTTCATCACCAAGCTAAGCACCCTGCAATGACACCTGGAGAGTCATTCTATCCCAGTTTCTTCAGCAGGGCTTCGGAAACCTCTTTAACGCCGGGCAGACCGTCAACGTTGATGACTTTGACCCTTTCCTTGAAGTAATTAACGCCGGCCATGGTGCCCGTTTTCGTGTCATAGTAAATATTGTGCCGCTTCTCGATGGCTGCTTCATCCTGATCATCGGCACGGGTAGTCAGGGTTTCACAGCCGCAGACCCGGCAGACCATCTTGCCGTCTTTTTGGGCTGGTTTAATGGCATCAATGAACATATTGTTCGGGTGGTTATTGTCCTGGGCACAGAGCCGTCTGCCCATAATCCGGTTTTTGGAGGTCTGCCGGTCGAGGATAATTTCAATGACATATTCCAGCTTGATATTTTCCTTCACGAGGGCATTCCAGAGGGCTTCCGCCTGGGCCAGATTTCGCGGAAATCCGTCCAAAAGCCAGCCCTTCTTGCAGTCCTCTTCTTTCAGACGATTCAAGATCATCGGGACGGTGATCTCGTCAGGAACCAATTCACCCCGGTCGATATAACCTTTCGCTTTTTTGCCAAGTTCTGTTCCCTTCTTGATATTCTCTCTGAAAATCACACCGGTTTCAATGTGGGGTACACCGAACTTTTTCTGTACGATGGCGCCCTGGGTGCCCTTGCCGCTTCCATTGGGTCCAAAAATGAGAATGTTCATACTGAAAAACTCCTTTCAAAAGGTCCTTAACATAAAGTTTGCCCCTTATAATGGATTGTCTTTATTTTCGCAATGAAAATGTCGAAAAAAATTGACACTCCTGAGCTTGGGTCGGAACCGATCCATGGGATGCGGCAACCTGCCGCAACGTTTAGTGCCCTCAGGACGTGCTGCAACTGGTCGTTGCACAGGAAGAACATCCTGACTTTCCCCCCGCAAAGGCGGACATCAGTCTTTCTGTTTTTCTGGAATGACAGGCCGGGCAGACGACTGGTTGTTTTTCTTCGCTGGACCTGAACAGAACCTCAAATTCATTTTTACATTTCTTGCATCGGAACTCGTAGATCGGCATGATCGATTCTCCACATATGTGACTTTTGATCAATCTATGGAATCGGCATCCAAATGTCAAGTATTCCGGTTGATCTCCGGGTGGCAACCATGTTAATGAAAGCGAAACTTTCATCCTATTTGAAAGGGGTCGCAAAGGGCGAACGCATTTTTCAAAACACTAAATTAGGATAGATGAGGAGTCACTCATGGCCATTTCCAAAAAAATTAAGGGATTTATCAGTCAGGCCTCCTGGATCAGAAAAATGTTTGAGGAAGGGGCTAAACTGAAAGGACAGTATGGCGCCGACCGGGTTTATGATTTCAGCCTCGGGAATCCCAATTTGGATCCTCCCCTGGGCTTCAAAGAGCAGCTTCACAGAATTGTCAACCTGGACAGCCCGGGCAAGCACGCCTACATGCCCAATGCCGGTTATCCCGAAACCCGGGCAGCCGTTGCCGCTTATCTCAGCCGGGGACATGAAGTGCCGCTGACGGCTGACCATGTCATGATGACCTGCGGCGCCGGCGGAGCCCTGAATGTGATTCTGAAAACACTCCTGGATCCGGGTGACGAAGTTTTGGTACCGGCTCCTTTTTTCGTGGAGTACCGCTTCTATGCCGATAACGCCGGCGGGATCCTGAAGGTGGTGAACACAAAGGAGGATTTTTCGCTGGATCTGGGTGTCATGGCGGCAGCGATCACAGATAAGACAAAAGTAATCCTGATTAATTCTCCCAATAATCCGACGGGAAAGGTTTATGATGATCCTACCATCCGGAAACTGGCTGCGCTGCTCATGGAAAAAAGCCGGACCTTCAGTCGGACCCTCTATCTGGTTTCCGACGAGCCCTACAGTGAAATCGTCTATGACGGTGTCCAGGTGCCCAGTATCCTGAAGGCCTACCGGAACAGCGTGATCGCGACGTCCTATTCAAAGAGTCTTTCGCTGCCCGGTGAACGGATCGGCTTCATCGCCGTGAATCCGCATATTTTTGAAGTTGAGGAAGTGATCAATGGGATGGTCCTGTGCAACCGCATTCTCGGTTTTGTCAATGCCCCCGCATTGATGCAGCGCGTGATTGCCGGCATCCAGGGTTTACGGGTGGATGTTGGGGAATATCAGCGAAAACGTGATCTGCTCTGTGACGGGCTCGCAGCGATCGGCTATCAGTTCCACAAACCCGAAGGGGCCTTTTATCTCTTTCCAAAAACACCGATTGAAGATGATGTAGAATTCGTCAAGGCTCTACAGAAGAGGCAAATCCTAACTGTTCCCGGGAGTGGTTTCGGCAGTCCCGGACATTTCCGGATTGCCTACTGTGTGGATGACGCCACAATCACCAACGCCATGGATGGATTTGCGGAGACATTTAAAGAGTGCTCTTAAATTCAAACTGCATTGCGAATGTAACAAAGGAGATAGGCAACAAATATTTGAACCATCGGATTTTTATAATAATACCCTGAAATCTGAAAATTCTCCTTTGTAGCTCTTCTCCTGGATATCGACATGCAGGACATGGGCGAGGGGAGGGCCTTTGCTACACCAGGCCCGCATAGCGTCTATGGAATCATTCTCTCCCTCAAAGACGGCCTCCACCCGGCCATCGGGAAGGTTTTTGACCCAACCTGTTAGGTTCAAAGAGAGTGCTGTTCTCCGGGTATCATGGCGGAAAGCCACCCCCTGAACTTTCCCGGAAATCCGAACGTGGATGCGCCGCATGTCAGTCTCTTCCTGTCAGAGATAAAAACCCTTTTTCGTCCAGGATGGTGATGCCCGCTGCCTGAGCCTTCTGGAGCTTCGATCCGGGTGATTCGCCCGCGACAATATAATCAATTTTTTTTGTGACTGCTTCCGACCAGGACCCACCGAGAGATTCCACGATCTGTCTGGCTTCACTCCGGCTCAAATGAACCAGTGTGCCCGTAAACACAAAGGATTTTCCAGACAGAGATAAAGACCGGTCTGAAGCAGATTCTGCTTCTCGGGGCATGACCCCCGCTGTTTTCAGTTTTTCAATGACCATCCGATTGACGGATTCGTGAAAGAACCGGGTGATGCTTCCGGATACTTCTGGCCCGATATCTCGGACAGCCATCAGTTCATCGACAGACAGGGCTATGATTCTGTCGAGGGTCTGAAATGTATGGCTGAGAATTCTGGCTATACGCTCCCCCACATGCCGGATTCCGAGAGCAAAGAGGAATTTTTCCAGGGGCGGATTTTTCGAGCGTGCGATGGCTTTCAGCAGATTACCTGCTGATTTTTCGGCCATCCGTTCCAGGGTAAGAAGGTTTTCTGATTTTAGAAAATAGAGATCGGCCGGATCATTGATCAGACCCGCATCCACGAGCTGGGATACCAGCTTGTCCCCCAGGCCTTCTATATCCATAGCGCCGCGGGAGGAAAAATGCCTGATCCGTTCTTTGATCTGAGCCGGACAGGCCATCCCGATACATCGATGGGCCGCCTCACCTTCCAGACGCACGACTTCCGATCCACATTCGGGGCATCTGGCCGGCATGGTGAATATTTTTTCCGCACCACTTCTCCGGGAGACGATGACTTTGACAACTTCCGGGATCACATCACCGGCCCGCTGGACAATGACAGCATCGCCGATACGGATGTCCTTCTTGAGTATTTCATCCAGATTGTGAAGGGTCGCCCGGCCAACCATGACGCCGCCCAGTCGCACGGGCTTCATCAGGGCGACGGGTGTCAAAACACCGGTGCGTCCCACCTGGATCAGGATATCCGCTATCTCTGTTGTTTCCTGCATTGCCGGAAATTTACAGGCGATAGCCCAGCGGGGATTCCGGGAAACGGCGCCCAGTTTGTCCTGAAGGAACAGATCATCCACCTTGATGACCACGCCGTCAATTTCATAGGGAAGGTTTGACCGCATCTCGTTCATCTGATGAAAATAACGGATACAGTCGTTGATGTTTTCAGCAGGACGGATCTGGGTGTTGATCTGAAAACCCCACTGGGAGAGCGTTTGCAGAACCTCCCAGTGGCTTTTAAATGACATCCCCCGTACTTCGCCGACGGCATAGCAGAAGATAGCGAGGGGACGTCTGGCGGTTACTTTGGAATCCAGTTGGCGAAGAGAGCCGGCGGCGGCATTGCGGGGATTGGCGAAGACCGGTTCACCCTCCGACAGCCGTCGATGGTTCAGGGCTTTAAAAGATTCAATTTCAATATAAACTTCACCGCGGACCTCAATTCGTTCAGGGACAGGATATTGTGTGGATACATCAGGTTCCCTTGCCGTTGAGGCAGGGATAACCAGGGGGATGGCCTGAATGGTTTTAAGGTTCTGCGTCACATCCTCGCCGATGGTGCCGTCTCCGCGTGTTGAGCCAACGGTAAGGATGCCGTGTTCATAGATCAGGTTGACAGCCACGCCATCCAGCTTGGGTTCTAATACAAACCGGACATCATTCCTCCGGTCCAGGAAGCGTTTGATTCGTTCATGGAAATCCAGAATATCGTTATCAGAAAAGGCATTGGCCAGGCTCAGCATGGGTGTAAAATGCCGAAAGGTGTTGAATTTCTCCAGGGGAGCAGCGCCGACACGATGCGTCGGAGAATCAGGTGAAATCAGATCCGGAAACTGATACTCCAGATCAGAAAGGTTCCGCATCAGACGGTCATATTCCCCGTCCGATATTTCCGGGTCATCAAGCTGATAGTATCGGCGGTTGTGGTAGCGGATCAAAGACCGGAGTTCTTCGATCCCTTTAAGGGCTGTTTCGCGGTCGATCATTTGATCCGTCTCAAGTCTGGTTTGCCTTTCCGTGGTCGAGTCGGCATTCCAGGGTTATCTTCGCGAGGATGACGTTTGAGGATTTGCTCGTTAAAAATATGATTCTTGGCTCGGATAGCATTGATCATAAAGAAAATGATGACTGATTTTTCCCATTCCGGGGAGGCTTCGAAATGTTCCATCCGCGCCTTGTATTTTTCCCATAAACCGGCGAGAGACGCCTCATCCAGACTCAGGATATGTTCCGCTATTTTGTGCAGGGTGGCTTCGATCATGACAGAAAGTCCTTCAAATGACTTGAGTTCAATCCTTATAAATAAATGTCCCGTGAATTGTCAAATGAAAGATTTTGGACATCTCGTGTATTTTGATCATGAGAAAAAAATCTTGTTTTTTTATGAGTTATCGTGATAATTTATCAACAGGTTTATATCTGGAAATCTTAACAGAAATGGATCCGGATAGAGGCAGTGATGATGAAACCGATGTTTGCACCTTGGCGAATGACTTATATAAAAAGTGAAAAGCCCGACGGCTGTGTTTTTTGTAAAGATTCGATCCGGTCTGATGATCTGGTTCTCTTGGAGGGCGAATCAGCTTTTGTGATGTTGAATCGCTATCCCTATATCAGCGGCCATCTCATGATCATCCCCTTCCGTCATGTCCGTGAAATTGAGGACCTCCATCCATCCGAGAAAATGGAGATATTTGATCTAATTGACATCTCCGTAAGATCTTTAAAGGAGGCCATGCAGCCCCAGGGCTTCAACATCGGCATGAATCTGGGAAAGGCAGCCGGGGCGGGCGTGGACGATCATCTCCATGCCCATGTCATTCCGCGCTGGGGCGGAGATACCAATTTTATGAGTACAGTGGGAAATACACGTGTCATTCCCGAGGATCTTTTCAAAACAAGGGACAGCCTGCGGCCCTGCTTCAAGAAATACTATCAGGAGGATTGAGATGAAGGTTCTCTATACGATCATCGTGGTCTTGGTCATGCTTTTCATCATCACGTTTTCATTGGAAAACACGGAAATGGTTTCCTTGCAGTACCTGGATTATCGCATCACGGTAAAGGCTTATATGCTGCTTTTCATATCCTTCCTGGCGGGTGTTGTCTTTGCAGGATTTATGGGAATTGTGGAACGGTTCAGACTGTCCAGGACCATCACTCGGTTGAATAAAACCATCCGGGAGCTGAGAAGAGATTTGCGGGCCAATGAAGCTCCGCAACTTCTTGAAGAGGAGACAGCTTACCGCAGATCCTCCGGGACCGATTTACCTATCTCCTGATGACCTATCCCAGGCATGAAGAGACATCCCAGTCGTCCCAAGCCAGTCCTTCAATCTGTTAAAATTCCAGAGCATGAGCAGACAGACCTGAAATTTATCGCAGACGCTACTCTGGGTACCTTGGTCACGTGGCTGCGAATCCTGGGTTATGATACGACGTATGATCAGGGGACTGCAAATCGGCAATTTTTGCGGAGAGCCCAGAAAGAGGGCCGGATTGTTCTGACTAGAAAGCGAGACCTGGTTGAAAAACAGTTCATCGGTCGGCTTCTCGTCATCGAACATGACCGTGTTCCTCAGCAAATCAGCGAGGTCATTGAAAAATTCGCCTTGAAGCCGGCGCCCGGAAGGATCTTCAGCCGGTGTCTGCGGTGCAATCTGATTTTGGAAAAAGTTCGGAAGGGCGATGTCGAGGGACTTGTTCCTGAATATGTCTACCTGAATTTAAAAGATTTCCGGCAATGCTCGCAGTGTCGACGGGTCTACTGGGCCGGTACCCATAAGGAAAATGCCTGCCGATTTCTCAGACAGCACATTCCCGCTCATCCCCTTTGATTTTTTCTACAGCGTGTCTTAACGCTGGCAGGATGACCGTCAAATTTTCCCGAACGCCTTTGGGACTGCCGGGGAGATTCACAATCAATGTCTGGCCTCTGATGCCGACGATGGCCCTGGAAATCAAGGCATGGGGTGTGATTTTATAGCTTTCCCAGCGCATGGCTTCCGCCATACCGGGGATTTCTTTGTCGATGACCGTCAGGGTGGCGTCCGGCGTCACATCTCTCGGGGCAACGCCGGTCCCTCCGGTGGTGACAATCAGATCCACCCGCTTGTGATCGGCGAAATCAATGAGAGTTTTTGTGATCTGATCGATTTCATCCGGAATGATCGCTCTGTGTCTGACCACGGCGCCGATCCCTTCCAGAATTTTCACAATTTCCGGACCGCTTTTGTCTTCCCGGGTACCTTGCGAGCCCTTATCACTGACAGTGATGACACCGGCCTGGATGGTCAACTTACGCCTCTTCCTTTTTGGCCTTATAGTCAGCGGTAATTTTTTCCGCGATAAAGGGCGGGACTTCCTCGTAGTGCGAATGCGTATAGGTAAAAGTCCCCCGGCCGCTGGTCATGGAGCGCAGATCCGGCGCATATTTCAAGATTTCCGCCAGCGGGACCACGCCTTTGACAATCTGGTTGGTTCCCCTGGCATCCATGCCCAAAACCCGTCCTCGCCGGCTGTTCAGGTCGCCGATGACATCTCCCAGGTATTCGTCAGGGATCTCAATATCAATACTGACGATAGGCTCGAGGAGGGTGGGTTGACAGGCCAGAATGCCCTTCTTAAAACCAAGCGACCCGGCAATTTTAAATGCCATTTCCGAAGAGTCAACGGTGTGATAGGATCCATCCATCAGGATCACTTTAAAATCCACAATGGGGTAGCCCGCCAGAACACCTTCTCCCATGGCCTCGACAATGCCTTTCTCAACGGCAGGCCGGTACTGCTGGGGAATCACACCGCCGACAATTTTATCAACGAATTCAAATCCGCCACCCCGGGGGAGGGGTTCAATATCAAGCCAGCAATCCCCAAACTGTCCCCTGCCGCCAGACTGCTTCTTGTAGCGGCCCTGAACGTTCGTTTTACTTTTGATTGTCTCCTTGTAGGGGACCTTAGGTATTTTCAGGTTGACTTCCACCCCGAATTTTCGTTTCATCTTCTCCACGGCCACTTCGATATGGATCTGGCCCATCCCGGAGAGGATCATTTCCTTGGTCTGCTCCTCCCTGCGGAAGTTCAGGGTCGGGTCTTCCTCCGTCAGCCGATGGATGGAGGAAACAATCTTATCCTCATCGCCTCTGGATTTCGGTTCGATGGCAAAAGACATGATAGTGGGCGAGGTTTCCAGCTTTTCAAAAATGATGGATGCCTTTTCATTACAAAGCGTGTCACCCGTCGATGTCTCCTTTAGCTTTGCCAGAACGGCAATATCCCCCGGTACAAGGGACTCGGCCAGTTTTTGGTTTTTGCCTTCCAGGAAAAAGATACTGCTGAAACGTTCGGCCAGTTTACGAGAGGCGTTATAGATAGCTCCTTCGGAACTGAGTGTGCCGGAATAGACGCGGAAAAGGGTGAGACGGCCCGCATAGGGGTCGGCAATCGTTTTAAAAACCATGGCGGAAAAGGGTGCCGATTCCTCCGGCCGTCGCTCTTCTTCAATGTCATCTTTACCCGGTTTTTTCCCGGTTACCGTGCCGTGGTCGACGGGAGACGGCAGATAGTGCACGATCATGTCCATCAATGGGGAGATCCCGATGTTTTTCGTGGCTGAGCCGCAGATGACCGGGAGGAGGGCGCCGCTGATGATGCCCTTGCGCAGGCCTGTGGTCAATTCTTCGGGACTGAGTTCACCACTTTCCAGGTATTTATCCATTAATGCTTCGTCACATTCGGCAATGTCTTCGACCATGGTTTCGCGGTATGCTTCCGCATCATCTTTCATGTCAGCGGGAATATCCATGGATTTATAAGTGCCTTTGGGATCGTCGAATAAATAGGCTTTCATGGCCAAAAGATCGACAATCCCTTTGAAACCATCTTCTTTCCCGATGGGGAGGAAAATCGGGGTGGCCTTCTTGCCAAGTTTTTCTTTCACACTGCCGATGGACTCGAAAAAGTCGGCTCGTTCACGGTCCATGCGATTGATATAGATGATTCTTGGCAGTTTGAATTCATTAGCATATTCCCAAACCTTCTGGGTTTGAAACTCGACACCGCTAACGGCGTCGATAACAATAATCACACTATCGATAATACGGAGACAACTTTTTGTGTCAAATGAGAAATTTGAATCACCCGGCGTATCAATGATATTGATTTTGTGTTTATCCCAATCAAAGAAATTGACTGCCGCACTGATGGAAATGCGCCGCTTTTGTTCTTCGGGTTCATAATCCATGCCGGATGATCCGTCATCAACCCGACCGGGTCTGTCGGTTTTTCCGGCAGTGAAAAGAAAGGCTTCACAGAGAGAAGTTTTCCCCGTTCCGCCGTGTCCGATAATGGCCACGTTTCTTAACGATGTTGAGTCATATTTTGCCATGGATACTCCTTTCCCCATTACGATCACATCATAATCAATGTGGTCGTGCTGTTTAGCCTAACCGCTCTTTTAAAGTCAAGACAATTTTGGAAAAAAAGGAGAAAACACTGGTCACGATAAAAGGTTTTTGAGGGTTGAGGCTGTTTCTAAAACGAACATTACAATTGGGTTGACAGAAATCCTTGATCACAGTATAAGAGCCCCCGTATTATTCAGAAATCTTCAGACTTATTATAAAAATATTATATATTTCATCTGCTTAGATAATTTGAAGAAACTGGTTGACCAGATTGTGCGGGATGGGTGGCTATGGCAATAAGAAAAATTAAAAAGGTATTGATTGCGAACAGGGGCGAAATTGCCCTGCGGATCATGAGAACCGTTCAGGAACTGGGACTCGACGCCGTCGTGATTTATGAGAAGCCTGACAGAAATGCCTATTATGTCAGGCTGGCCGATGATGCCATCATGATTGGCGAAGGACCAAGGAAGGATTATCTGGATGTCGACAAGGTCATCTGGGCGGCCAAGAAAAGCGGTGCAGATGCCATTCATCCAGGATACGGCTTTCTGGCTGAGAATGCCGATTTTTCAGCAGGATGCGAAAAAGAGGGCATTATCTTTATTGGGCCGCCTCCCCAGGTGATCCGTGATCTGGGCAATAAGGTCGTCGCCCGGAAGATCATACAGAAGGCCGGTATTCCTTTCATTCCGGGTACGGGCGATCTGGTTCGCGGGAGCACCGGTATCAATGAGGCCTTTGCTTTTGCGGCGAAACAGGGATACCCGGTCATGCTGAAAGCCTCATCGGGAGGCGGCGGCCGGGGGATCAGAAAAGTAGTCAATGAGGCGGATCTCATCGTGCAACTGCCACAAGCGAGGTCGGAAGCCTTGTCGGCGTTCAATGACGAAAATATCTACATGGAAAAGTTCATTGAAGCGCCACGGCACGTGGAGATCCAGATCCTGGCAGACCAGCATGGCAGCATTATCCATTTGGGTTCCCGGGATTGCTCTATTCAGCGTCGACACCAGAAACTGCTCGAGATTGCACCGGCAGAACTGCCAAAAGACGTTCTGGAGTCCATGTATGATTATGCCATCAAAGCGTCACGGGAGGCGGGATACATCAATGCCGGGACTGTTGAATTCCTGGTGAATTCCAAGACGAATGAATTCTGGTTCATGGAAATGAATACGCGATTGCAGGTTGAGCATACCGTAACGGAGGAATTGACCGGCGTCGATATCGTCAGAGAGCAAATCCGCATTGCCGAAGGACATAAACTAAATATCCCCAAAGAGCGTGTCACCCTGCCGGGGAAGGCCGTTCAAGTCAGGATCAATGCCGAAGACCCCAAGAATAACTTTATGCCGGAAGGGGGGAAGCGCGTGGAAGTTTATCAATCGCCCGGCGGTCCCGGCGTCCGGCTTGATGGCGCCGTTTACCAGGGATTTAAAATTCCGACGGAGTATGATTCCCTGCTGGTTAAAATGACCATTCGGGGATACAACTGGGAACAAACGCTGCAACGGTTAAGGAGAGCATTGAACGGTTTCTTAATCGTCGGTCCGAAGACAACGATACCCTTTTATCTGGCCATTTGTGATGATCCGGATTTTCGGGCCGGTCGGTTTGATACCAGTTATATCGAAACCCATCCGGGTATTTTCAACTATCCCGAACCGGAACGGGAAATCGCCAAACTGGCAAAGCTTATCGCGGAAATTCATGCGAAGAAGATCAATCCATATGCCGGTTAAGCTTGACCACCACGACCGACGAGAAGTCCAGGTGTTTTTTATAGCGATTCAAGGAAAATAAAGAGAAACAGGACAAAAGTATTTATGAACCTCTCTACTCAGATGATTGATGAAAGAATTACACCGCGGGAGTTTCAAGCAAAAAGCGTTTCTTACGTTCTCGATAAGATACGGAAGAATAAAGGCTACTATATCACCAATACGGAAAGAGATCTTTCCCAGTCCGATTTTAAAAACCGGATCATGCCCCACACCCAGCTTCTCGCCGCCAAGCCGCGCAATGAGGCAGGCTTTTTTTCAATTGAAATTACCGGAGGCGCTTCGGTCCATGTGGATATGCTCAGAAAACAGATTAATCCCCTCGAAAAGCTTGAAGTTCTGGGACAAAGCATGCCGGATACTCTTTTTCAGACCCTGTGCCGCGGCATCAATCTGTTCGGGTACCGGCCTTATCCGGATAATGTGGTCCGATTGACGGTACAGAGTTTTGCCCGCTACGTTCATGTCTGGCGTGTTTTTGATTTTCTGAATTATATTCCCAACATGATTCCGGTTTTTGAAGAAGTCAAAAAGGCCGGCAGGATTCTGGAGCCGTCTATCTGCTTTTCTACGGGACCGGAGCATACCAATGCATTTTACGTCGATAAAGTAAGACAGATCATCGAAGTGACCGGCGAGGATATTATTCTCTGCATCAAAAACCATGGCGGGCTGGGGACACCCAAACGCATGGGTGAACTGGTTGAGGCGATTCTTGAAAAATATCCTGATCTGATCATTCACTATCATGGACACAACACGGATGGCGCCGATATTGGACGAATCGTGTCCGCTGTGCGCAAAGGTGCAAAAATCGTCGATGCCAGCGACCATGCCTTTACCGGGTTTTATGGACCGCCGCCGATTCTGACGGTATTAGATATTCTGGATGATCACGGGTATCATGCTGCGGGGATTGACCGTCAGGCCATCATGGATACATCGAACGTGCTGAGGCCCGAGAGAGAATATTATCGTGATTTCGAATCGCAATTTCTCGGTTTTGATCCGACGGTCCAGATCCATAAACTGCCGGGCGGCGCAACCGGATCCAGCTTTGAACAGGCCGTCAAAGGAGGATTCCTCCACCGGATGCCGGAAATCCTGCAGAAGGAATTACCGCAGGTCCAGCTCGAACTGGGCAATTTTTGGAGCGTCACACCGGGTTCACAGATGCTCTGGACAACCGCCGTCAACAATGTCTTGAAAAATGCACGTTATAAGGATAGCAGCGACGATCTGAAAAATCTGATGCTCGGCCGATACGGTGAGTTTCCCTTTTACCGGCCGGCCGATGAGATCTATGAGGCGGTTTTCGGTCCGGATTGGAAAGAGATTGTGGAGTGTGACACCTGTTACCAGAAGATTGAAGATGTCGACCTGGATGTGGAAAAGAAAGTGCTCGAACATCGTCTGGGACGAACGGCGACGGAAGATGAACTGGTCCTGTATTTACAGCATCCCAATGACGCCATAGATTTCTTTAAGTTTGAAGCCAAGTACGGTAAAACCTGGGTCCTTCCGCCCAGCATCTGGTTCCGGAAGGGTGGATTCACCCTGGGTGAAAAATTCGAGGTCCCCGATGTTTTCGGGAGACTTCATACCATTGAAATCGGGCCTCAGCGCAAGACGAAATCGGGTGATGCCGCGACTTATCTGATCATTGATCATCATCCCGAACCCATTTTGACAGAAATGGATGTGGTGGGGGATTCTGTCAAGAGGAAAGTAACGCTCTCCAAGAAAGAAATTGACACCGCCGCGAAGACGGGAGACGTCCGTTCTCAAATTATCGGTACCGTCAGTGAAGTCTGCGTAGCTGAAGGTGACGAGGTTGCTGTGGGTCAGATCCTCCTCACGATGGAAGCGATGAAAATGCTGAATAATGTGATCTCCGAAGTGAACGGCAAAGTAACGGAGGTTTTTGCGTCGGCCGGTGACAAAGTGGAAGTGGGCGATCCGCTACTAAGTATCCAGAAAGAGTAAAGTGAAGGATTCGTTGGTCATGATTTCTTGACGTTATCGTGCACTTGAGCTAAATTTCAGATACGGACAGCATTTGGCTATTCAGGAGGATGTTGTTCATTGCGCCGGTCATGTTACCGGCTTTTTTTCAAGGTGTTTTATGATCGGGGCCTTATTAAAAAAGGTGATTGGTAGTAAGAACGACCGGGAACTGAAACGTTTGTCTCTCATTCTGCGGGAAGTAAACCAATGGGAACCAGCGATCAGGAACCTCAGTGATGCGGAATTGCGTGCCAAAACCCCTTATTTCAGGGAAAAACTGGCTCAAGGTAGTGAGCTTGAGGATATCCTGGTGGAAGCTTTTGCAGTCGTTCGCGAGGCGGCCTGGCGAACCGTCCAAATGAGGCCCTTTGATGCCCAGATTGTGGGTGGGCTTGTCCTGCACGAGGGAAAGATTGCGGAAATGAAGACCGGCGAAGGAAAAACCCTGGCTGCGACCATGCCGATTTATCTGAATGCTCTGCCCGGAAAGGGTACCCATCTGGTTACGGTGAATGATTATCTGGCCCGGAGAGATGCAGAGTGGATGGGCCCCATCTATAAAATGCTGGGAATGACCGTTGGTGTCATCGTGCATGGTCTCGACGACGATGAGCGAAGGGAAGCTTATCATGCTGACATTACTTACGGCACCAATAATGAGTTCGGGTTTGATTACCTTCGCGACAACATGAAATTCAGTCTGGAAGATTATGCTCAGCGTGAATTCCACTATGCCATTGTTGACGAAGTGGACAGCATTCTGGTCGATGAAGCCCGAACGCCCTTGATCATTTCCGGGCCCTCGGAAGAATCGACCGATAAGTACTACCGAATCAATCAAGTCATTCCGAGGCTCAGGAAAGAAAAGGATTATACGATTGACGAAAAAAGCCGCACGGTGGTTCTGACGGAGGAGGGCGTGTCCCGCGTCGAATCCTATCTCAAGGTGCAAAATCTCTATGAGCCGAAAAATATGGAGCTGCTTCACCATGTCAATCAGGCTTTGAAAGCTCATACCCTTTTTAAACGGGATGTGGATTATGTCGTTAAGGAAGGCGAGGTCATCATCGTCGATGAATTTACCGGAAGAGTCATGCCCGGACGACGTTACAGCGACGGTCTGCACCAGGCCCTGGAAGCGAAGGAAAAGGTGAAGATTGAAAGGGAGAACCAGACCCTGGCCTCCATCACCTTCCAAAATTATTTCCGGATGTACAAAAAACTGGCTGGCATGACGGGTACGGCCGACACGGAAGCGGCCGAATTCAAGAAGATCTATAATCTCGATGTCCTTGTTGTGCCTACCAATATGCCCATGATCCGGACTGACCATACCGATGTGATCTATAAAACGGAGAAAGAGAAATTTAATGCGACCATCGAGGAGATCAAGGAATTGCATCAGACGGGGCGGCCCGTGCTGGTCGGGACCATCTCCATTGAAAAGTCGGAATTGCTGAGCAAGTATCTGACCCGGACCGGGATCAAGCATCACGTCCTGAACGCAAAGCACCATGAACGGGAAGCGGAAATTGTCGCCGAGGCCGGTCAGCGGGGGCAGGTGACCATCTCCACCAATATGGCAGGTCGCGGAACGGATATCAAACTGGGGGAGGGAGTTGCCCAACTCGGCGGTCTCCATATACTCGGGACGGAACGACATGAAAGCCGCCGGATCGATAACCAACTCCGTGGCCGGTCGGGACGGCAGGGGGATATGGGATCTTCACGATTTTATCTCTCGCTGGAGGATGACCTTCTGCGCATTTTCGGTGCGGAGAGAATCTCCTCCATTATGGACAAGATCGGCATTGAGGAGAATCAGCCCATTGAACATAAGATGATCTCAAAGGCCATCGAAAACGCTCAAAAAAGAGTGGAAGGACAGAACTTCGATATTCGTAAACACCTCCTCGAATATGATGATGTCATGAACCGGCAGCGGCAGGTGATCTACGAGCAGCGGAAAAAGGTGCTCCGGGGAGAAGACCTGTGGAAGGATATCGAGGAAATGACGGAAGAATTGGTGGACGATCTGATCCCCGATTATATTGAAGAAAAACAGCATCCGGAGGAATGGAACCTCAAGGGGCTGGACGATATGGTCTTCAAGCAATTCTCGCTGAAATTGAATCTCAGTGATCCGGAGCGCGGCTTAAATCAGGAAGAGATCAGAGAGACGATCATTTCCGCTGTCAAGGCCCATCTGAAAAAGAAAGAAGAAGATTTTGGCAAGCCGCTCATGGATCACCTCATCAGGATGATCATGCTTCAATCCATTGATACCCGCTGGAAGGATAATCTGTTGGGCATGGATCACCTGAAGGAGGGCATTGGCCTGAGAGGTTACGGGCAGAAGGACCCGATCCGGGAATATCAGAAGGAAGGCTATGAAATGTTCATGGATATGGTCTACCGGATTAAGACGGACACGATCGAAAAACTCTGCCGGGTTCAGATCCAGCGTGAGGAAGAAATCGAGGAGATGCAGGAAAAGCAGCGGCAGGATTATATCATGAGCCGGGGAGAAGACACGGCGGCGCCAAAGACCGTCAAGCGGGATCATGATAAGATTGGCCGGAATGATCCCTGCCCCTGCGGGAGCGGAAAAAAGCATAAGAAGTGCTGCGGACAATGAGAAAAAGCGATGAAGCCAAACTTTGAAAATTACGCCGTGCCGGGCTTCCTGGCTAACGGCATACATGCCGGAATCAAGGAAGACCGGAAGAAGGATCTCTCCCTGATTTTTTCCACGGTGTCGGCGAAGGTGGCAGCGGTTTTTACCACCAACGCATTTAAAGCGGCGCCGGTCCTTCTGGACGTGGAGAGGATTAAATCCGGTCAGGCCCAGGCCATTCTGACGAACAGCGGTAATGCGAATGCGGCGACCGGAACGGGGGGATACCAGGATGCCCTGGCCATGTCCAGGTCCCTTTCTCAAAGACTCGGCATCCGGGATGACCTTGTGCTGGTCGCCTCGACCGGCGTGATCGGCCGCCGCCTGCCTTTAAAAAAGATCGAATCGGCCATGGGGAGGCTGATCAAGGGTTTAAAGCCGGAAGGCATTCCCATTGCTGAAGAAGCCATCATGACGACGGATCGCTTTCCGAAGATCGCCATGAGAAAGAACCGGATCGGCGATAAAGACATTATCCTGTGCGGTATCGCCAAAGGCGCCGGCATGATCGAACCCCACATGGCCACCATGCTCTCCTATGTCATGACTGATGCCGCTATGGATGGGACAACGCTGGACGCTGTTTTCAGGGAAGCTGTCGCCCGGAGTTTCAACGCCATTTCGGTAGACGGCTGCATGAGCACTAATGATACAGCCATTATTCTGGCCAATGGTATGGCAGGCAACCCGTTGATTAAAGGCAACTCGAAATCTTTAGCAGTTTTCCGGGGCATGCTGTTCAGTGTCCTGTCAGATCTTTCCCAGGCGATGGTCAGGGATGGCGAAGGGGCGACCAAGCTGATCAAAGTCAGTGTACGGGGTGCCCGAACCATCGGCGATGCAAAAAAAGTCGCCTATGCCATTGCCAACTCCAATCTCTTTAAAGCAGCCTGTTTCGGTCAGGATCCCAACTGGGGAAGGATCATCGCTGCAGCCGGCTCAGCGGGAATTCCACTGCCCGTTCATGCCGTTGAGGTTTACTTTGAAGGCATCCCTGTTTTCAAAAAGGGTCAAGGCATCTCCGGGAATACAAAAAAGCTGTCGAAAATCATGGGCAAGGATGACATTCACATCAGCGTTCATCTCGGGATGGGATCGAAAGCCTTCTGCCTTCACACCTCCGATCTGACCTATGATTACGTAAAGATCAATGCCCAGTATCACACGTAACCATTCTACATAACAGCCGAAATAATAATTGACAATCATAGCGTAATCATTAAAAATATTCATATCCGCACGATGAGCGTCTCCTGCGGTTGATCATCAGCAACCGTGTAAAAAAAGATATCTTACGCAGATTGCTTTGCCGCCGTCCTGGCAAAGCTGTGCCATACAGAATGAATCACCAGGGATGAAGAGTTCAGGCAGATCGAGGATGAAGCAAAGATTCTGTGGATTGATGAATCGTGGTGCGCAGATCTATCATTTCTAATCCGAAATTATCAAGTTCAGCAAGTACTCTATTATTTCTTTTCTCTTGATTATTAACAATCTTTGTGTTATTTCCTCGCGAATTTCACACATTCCCGGATTGACTGGCGTGTGCATTTCTTGGGAAATGTAACCGGTTAAGAAGATGGGGGTGGCGGAAAAAAACACAAAACAAAGGAGTTTGGAAAATGGCAAGTATTTCAATGAAGTTGCTACTTGAGGCCGGTGTCCATTTCGGTCATCAGACCAATAAATGGAATCCGAAAATGAAGCCCTTTATTTTTGGGGCGAGGAATGGGATCTACATTATCGACCTCCAGCAGACGGTCGTCCTCTTTCAGACCGCTTATAATTTTGTTGTCGAAATGGTGGCGGCAGGCGGGGAGCTTCTGTTTGTGGGAACTAAAAAGCAGTCACAGGAATCAATCCGGGAAGAATCGGAACGGTGCGGCATGCCCTATGTGAATCAGCGGTGGCTGGGCGGAATGATTACAAATTTCAGCACAATCAAAAAGAGTATCGACCGGCTCAATACCCTGGATAAAATGTTTGCCGATGACAGTATCAAGGCCTTCCCGAAAAAGGAAATCTTGAAACTTCAGAAGGACAGAGACAAGCTTGAAAAAGTCCTCGGAGGAATCCGGTCGATGAAAGGTCGTCCGGGTGGTTTGTTTATTGTCGATCCGAAGCGCGAACTGATCACCGTTCAAGAAGCCAGAAAATTGAAAATTCCCATCATCGCCATGGTGGACACCAACTGTAATCCCGACGATATTGATTATGTGATTCCCGGTAATGATGATGCCATTCGGGCAATTAAATTATTCGCTTCAAAGATTTCTGATGCCGTGCTGGAAGGCAAGAAACGCTTCGAGGAACGGTTACAGGCGGAAACCAATAAGGACCTATCTCGTGAAACAGCGGTAGAGGAAGCTGTTGCCGAAGCCGACGTTCCCGAAAGTGTGGAAACAAAGAACGGCGAATCCAAATACGACGATATCGCCTGATCGAAACAACTTTGATAAAGAGGAAAAAGGACAGAGGAGGTATCCTAAAATTGAATATTACATCGGATATGGTTAAAGAATTGAGAGTTAAAACGGGCGCCGGCATGATGGATTGCAAGGAAGCCCTGGCGGCGGCGGATGGCGATTTTGAAAAAGCCATCGATTATCTGCGGAAAAAGGGGATGTCCGCTGCAACGAAACGGTCATCCAAGGCAGCCAAGGACGGTACAGTCGCTTCTTATATTCACATGGGTGGCAAGATCGGCGTCATGGTCGAAGTCAACTGTGAAACGGATTTTGTGGCCAAGACGGAGGATTTTCAAAGCATGGCCCGGGACATTGCCATGCATGTGGCGGCATCAAATCCGCTTTTCGTGCGCGCCGACGAAATCCCGGCGGAAACGCTGGAACGTGAGAAATCCATCTACCGGGAACAGTTGACAACTGAAAAAAAGCCTGAAAAAATCTGGGATAAGATCATCGAGGGAAAACTCAAAAAATATAACGAAGAGGTGTGTCTCGTCGATCAGAAGTTCATTAAAAATACAGATATCACCGTGGGAACACTCGTCAGCAATATGATTGCCAAAACCGGTGAGAACATCATTATCAGGCGTTTTGCCCGGTTCCAGTTGGGCGAGGAAAAATAATCATTATCGATGGAAAAACCCGTTTATAAACGCGTGGTCCTTAAACTGAGTGGTGAAGCCCTGATGGGGAAGCGTACCTTCGGGATTGATCCGGAGGTGGTGAATCTCATCGCTGGTGAAATCAAGGATGTCGTCGCGCTGGGTATTCAGTTGGGAGTTGTGATCGGGGGCGGTAATATCTTCCGGGGCCTGGAAGCCAATAATGATCGGGGGATCGACCGAACGGTGGCGGATTACATGGGAATGCTGGCCACTGTGATCAACAGCCTGGCTCTGCAGAGCGCTCTGGAATCTGTCGGAGTTGTGACCCGGGTCCAGTCGGCCATTGAAATCAAGGAAGTGGCCGAGCCTTACATTCAGAGAAGGGCGGTCCGGCATCTGGAGAAGGGCAGGGTTGTCATATTTGCCGGGGGAACCGGGAATCCCTTTTTTACGACCGATACGGCTGCGTCGCTGCGGGCTATAGAAGTAAAAGCGGACGTCATCATCAAGGCCACGAAGGTTGATGGCGTTTACGACAAGGATCCCGTTAAATATCGAGATGCCCGGATGTATGACAAAATCAGTTATACCGATGTGCTGACGAAAAACCTGAAGGTAATGGATGCAACGGCCATATCCCTATGCCGTGAAAATCATCTGCCCATTGTGGTTTTCAATCTTTTAAAGAGCGGAAATATCAAAGGGGTCATTTGCGGACATTCCATAGGAACGGCCGTAGGAGGTGAGCCATGAAGGATGCGATCTTTAAAGAACTGAAGGAAAATACGGAAAAGGCCATGCAGGCGCTGGAAAAGTCTTTTAATAAGGTCCGGACGGGACGGGCGTCCCTGACTCTGCTGGATGGCATTAAGGTGGATTATTATGGGGTGCCGACACCGCTCAGCCAGGTGGCAAACCTTTCCGTCCCGGAGAGCCGTCTGATTCTCATTTCTCCCTGGGACATCAACGCGATCGGGGATATCGAAAAAGCTATTCAGAAATCCGATCTCGGTCTGATGCCAGCCAATGACGGGAAATTGATCCGACTTTCCATTCCCCAACTCACGGAAGAACGCCGAAAAGAGTTGGTCAAAGTCGTCAAGAAGATGGCAGAAGAATCCAAAGTCAAGTTGAGGAATGCCAGACGGGATGCCAACGAGAAGTTCAAGACCCTGAAGAAAAACAATACGATTTCCGAAGACGAGATGTTTACCCAGCAGGAACAAGTCCAGAAACTGACGGATAAAGCGATCGAAAAGACGGATGCGATCCTTGCTGCCAAAGAAAAGGAAATCATGCAGATATAAGAAAAAAGTTTACAAAGAAGCTGATGTCGGGGAGCCTCTAGGCTCCCCGTTTTTTTAATGCCTCCCTGCAAACAGTGAAAAATGATTTCTGTTGCTTGTGAATCATTTTCACCGTTCATGGAATGCTCTGCTATTGTAACTTGCAGACGATTGTGGTAGGCAATAAAAAATGATGATTAAGGCATTTCAATATTTAAGGAATTTGGCTCTGTAATGACCGAAATCGATCTTCAGAAATTGCCCGGGCATATTGCCATTATCATGGATGGAAATGGCCGGTGGGCCCAGCAGCACGCGATGGGAAGAATTGCTGGGCACAAGAAGGGCGCGGAAGCGGTCCGACTCACGGTGAGAGCCTGCCGGGAAATCGGTATCAAGGTTCTGACCCTCTATGCCTTTTCAACAGAAAACTGGCTCCGGCCCTCTGGCGAAGTCAAAGCCCTCATGCGCCTGCTGGAGGAATACCTTCGCTCGGAAATTCAGGAAATGCTTGAAAATGGCATCCGTTTGACAACCATCGGGGATACGGAAGCCCTGAAGAAGCCCATGAAGACCATTCTCAAGGAGACCATTGCCAAAACAGCTCATAATCATGATATGATACTCAATTTGGCTCTGAACTATGGAGGGCGCGACGAGATTGTTGGTGCCGTTCATGACCTTTTAAACGACATCCGGAGAGGTACTTTAGCAGATCAAGAGGTTACCAAAGATTTATTTTCCCGCTATCTCGATACGGCCTGCCTGCCAGATCCGGACCTGCTGATCAGGACGAGTGGCGAATACCGGATCAGTAATTTTCTGCTCTGGCAGTCTGCTTACACAGAATTCTATTTCACCGATGTCCTGTGGCCTGACTTTAACCGTGATGAACTGTTCCGGGCGATCACCGAGTACCAACGCCGGGAGAGACGGTTCGGTCTCACCAGTGATCAGATTCATGGGGGCCGACAAGAATGATGACGTCTCATCTTAAACGCTGGCTGACAGCGATCATTGCCGTGCCGCTGCTTTTAGCGATCATCTTCTACGGCTCCGATGCCGTATTTTCCGCCACCATTATCATCGTTATTCTTGCCGGCGTCAGTGAATATCATCAGATTGTCTTCGGGCCAGGTCATCTATGGGAGAAGGCGGAAGCCCTGTTTATCGGCTTTTTGATTCCCCTTGCCGTTTATCTTGGCGATATGAGGTTGTTGTTAGCCTTGTTGAGCTTTTCCGTTCTCCTCGTTTTTTTTACATACCTGCTCCGGATACACGAAGAAAATTTTGATATCCTGCCGGTGGGGAAGCTCATTCTGGGATTTATGTATGTCCCATTGATGATGTCTTATTTTATTCTCATTCGCCGTTTTGATCAGGGGATTCTCTGGATCATCTTTCTGCTGGTGCTTGCCTTTTCCGGCGATGTGGCAGCTTATTACGTAGGCAGAAATTTCGGAAAAAGGAAATTACTCCCCCTCGTCAGTCCGAACAAGACGGTGGAAGGGACAGTGGGTCTGTTTATCGGCAGTGTTGCGGGGTGCGTCATCTTTCAACAGATCTTTTTTCCGTCACTTCCCGTTGTTCATGCGGTCGCCCTGGGTTTTTTCGGAAGTGTGATCGGGCAGCTCGGTGACCTCTGCGAATCCGCCATGAAAAGGGCATCGGGGGTCAAGGATTCCGGGGTGATCCTGCCGGGCCACGGTGGTATCCTGGACCGGCTGGACTGTCTGATCTTTATTGCCCCCTTTGTTTACTACTATTACGTATTCATCATTAAATGAAAAAATTATCTATTCTCGGATCCACGGGATCTATTGGTGTCAATACGCTAGATGTGGTTGCGAAGAATCCCTCGGAATTCTTTGTCGCCGCCCTGGCCGGAGGAAGGAATATCCGTCTTCTGAAGGATCAGATCGAGCAGTTTCACCCCGACATGGCCGCTGTAATTGACGAGGCATATGCTGCCCGCCTGCAGGAAAGTCTTCCACCTGACTGCAAGACGATGATTCTCTGGGGTCCCGCAGGATATCGCGAAATCGCCCGACATAGGGATGTGGATATGGTCGTTTCGGCCATGGTGGGATCGGCAGGGCTCGTGCCAACGCTGGAGGCCATCGACGCCGGAAAGGATATCGCACTGGCCAACAAGGAGACGATGGTCATGGCGGGAAGCCTGGTGGTCGAAAAGGCCCGGGAAAGGCAGGTCCGGATCCTGCCGGTGGACAGTGAGCACAATGCCATCTTTCAGTGCCTGAACGGTCATCGACCGGAAGATATCAAGCGGATCATTCTCACGGCGTCGGGCGGTCCCTTCCGGACATTTTCCGCGGCTCAGCTTGCCAAGGTTACTCCTGCCGACGCCCTCAAGCACCCGAACTGGGAGATGGGCCAGAAAATCACGATTGATTCTGCCTCCATGATGAACAAGGGACTTGAAATCATTGAGGCCAAATGGCTGTTTGATATAGAGATTGACCGCATTGATGTCCTGATTCATCCGAAAAGCATCATCCATTCCATGGTGGAATATATCGATGGTTCGGTCATTGCCCAATTGGGTATTCCTGATATGCGGATTCCCATTGCCTATGCCCTGTCTTTTCCGGCAAGGCTTCCCCGCCGAGAGTCACCCTTGGATTTTATCAAAGCGAGTCCACTCGAATTTTTTGAACCCGATATGGAACAGTTTCCCTGTCTGAAGCTGGCCCGCGACGCCGGTCAGGCAGGCGGCACCTTGCCGGCTGTCCTCAATGGAGCCAATGAAATCGCTGTGGAATCTTTTCTCGGAAAGAGGATTAAATTTACAGACCTGCCCATTGTAATTTCAGAAGTGCTGAGCCGTCACCAGTCGATTACGTCTCCGACACTGGATGACGTCCTGGAGGCAGACCGCTGGGCCCGGCAAGAAGTCAATTATTTGATTGATAGAAGGTTAAAAAGTTAGTAAATAAAAACGCTTTTTATGAAGCCGTTATCATGGAGGAGATAATATATTGATTGGGATCAGCATTGTATCTTTGATTGTTCTTTTGGGGGTGCTCATTTTCGCTCATGAACTGGGCCATTTTTTAATGGCCAAGAGATCCGGCGTCGGAGTGCTGAAGTTCTCTCTAGGGTTCGGTCCGAAAATCCTCGGTAAAAAGATCGGCGAAACAGAGTATCTGCTGTCCGCCGTTCCCCTGGGAGGGTATGTAAAGCTTCTTGGGGAATCGGATTTGGAGGGGCTGTCGGAAGAGGAACAGAAACGGTCGTTCAGCAAACAGTCTATTCTTAAAAGAGTACTCATTGTGGCGGCAGGTCCCGCTTTCAATTTTCTGCTTGCCATCGTGATCTTTACCTTTATTCACATGTGGGGCATTCCGGTCCTGACAAGCCAGATCGGCAATATTCAGGAGAATTCTGCGGCATTTGAAGCGGGTCTCAAGGAAGGCGATGTCATCGTGGCCTTGGATGGCGCCAGGATTTCACGCTGGGACAGACTGGCAGAAACCATCAGTAAAAGTGATGGAAGGGCCTTGGGAATTACGATTAGCAGAAATGGTGTTCAGCAGGATTTGACGGTAAAACCGCGGTTGCAGAAATCAAAGAATATCTTTGGCGAGGATGTGGATGCCTACAAGCTGGGTATCGGACCGTCACCCAAGACCGAAATTGAGCGCCTGAATCCCATCGAGGCAGCCTGGACCAGCCTCAAGCAGACCTGGATGATCAGCAAGCTCACCCTGGTCAGCGTTGTCAAAATTTTTGAAGGTGTCATTTCACCGAAAACACTGGGTGGCCCCATACTTATTGCCCAGATGGCCGGCACACAGGCGAGAGAAGGGATCATCCCGTTTATCCTTTTCATGGCCCTGCTCAGTATCAATCTGGCTGTACTTAACCTTCTCCCCATACCGGTGCTCGACGGGGGGCATCTGTTGTTTTATCTCATTGAAATGATCAAAGGCAGTGAAGTCAGTCTGAGATGGCGGGAAATGGCGAATCAGGTCGGGTTTATATTGCTGATTATTCTGATGATCTTCGTCTTCATGATGGATATTGACCGGTTGAATATCAAGGCGGTCAATGAGTTCACGAAATTCTTCACGGGCAAATAACCACTTCGTAAAAAGATCCTATGCTGTGTTGCGCTTCAGCCTTCGTCGTTGCGGCGTATGTCACGATGCGCCTCACTCCTCAGGCGCTTTTTACGAAGCCGTTTTATATTCGTAGGGGTGAGTATTGATGAATATTTTAGCGATGGATACATCACAGAAAACCGTCAGCGTGGCCTTGCTCGCAGATGAAACCATCCTTGTCGACACCTTTATTAACCGAGGCATCAATCATTCAGCGGTCCTTTTACCTGCGATCGAGAAGGCCTGCCAAATGGCCGGCCTGACTGTCGATGGCGTGGATCTTTTTGCTCTGACCATTGGCCCCGGCTCATTTACCGGTCTCCGGATTGGGGCCAGTACCGTTAAGGGGCTTGCGCTGGCAACGGGAAAACCCGTGGTCGGTATCTCAACCCTGGAAGCCCTGGCCCAGAACGGCAAATCATCGACCCGTCTGATCTGTCCGCTGCTTGATGCCCAGAAAAATCAGGTTTATACAGCTTATTACCATGTGAATGCTGATGGCTGGGTGGAAAGAACAACGGAGGAGCGGGTCATGAACGTGGAAGCTCTTCTCAGAAAATTGAATGAGGAGGTGCTTTTCCTTGGAGACGGGGCCGGGATTTATGCCCAACTGATCAGGAAGGTTCTGCATAAAAAAGCTTTTTTTGCCGCCGGCCATCAGCAGCATGTCCGAGCCGGTGCAGTGGGGTTACTGGGACGCAACAAATTTCTAAATGGTGATTTGCTGGATATTTTCAGATTTACACCTCACTACCTCAGGCCTTCCGAGGCAGAGGTTCGTTTAAATATGCAGAAAGTGTGAGTTTGCAGGGCGGTCTGGCAGGATCAGCGATTGACAAGTTACAGAAATTAAGATACAAGTAAATTGTGCGGGAGGGACCGAATTCATGGAGAAGGCTGAATTACTTTTGATCGAAAAGTACATTTACCAGGATGAGGAACTGAAACACCACGTCGAAGAACACAAACGGCTCGAAGGGGCATTAGAGGAATTCAACCGGCGGCGATATTTGACTCCGGAAGAGCAGGTCGAAAGGAAAGACCTACAGAAGAGAAAATTGCGCGAAAAAGAAAAAATATTCAAGATGCTGGAAAAGTATCCATCATGACGGTATGAACAATAAGCACGACGGTATGATTATCCGGGAGGGTTATCCCTTTATCTTTCCGCTGGTTATTTTTACCCTTAGCGCTGCTTTCCTGACGCATCGGTGGGTAACCTTCATTTCGTTCCTGTTGACCTGTTTTGTTGTATGGTTTTTCCGGAATCCCGAAAGAAAATTTCCTGTGGGAGAAAAACTGATTATCTCGCCGGCTGATGGCAAGGTGATCCGAATCGAAGATATCAAAGACCATGAACTTTTCCCCGGTACTTCTAAGAAAATCAGCATTTTCATGAATATATTCAGTGTTCATGTGAACCGGTTCCCTTGTGGGGGCCGGATCGAAACCGTTCGCTATTATCCAGGAAAGTTTTTGTCGGCCAATCTGGACAAAGCCTCATCGGACAATGAACGGAATGCCATTCTAATCAAAACTGAAGATGGCCGACTGATTCTGACCATCCAGATTGCCGGGCTGGTGGCCAGGCGGATCGTTTGCTGGGTAAGAGAGGGGATGAATGTCAGCAAGGGTGAGCGATTCGGATTGATACGCTTCGGCTCACGGGTAGAGGTCCTGTTGCCCTCTGATTCGGCCATCCTCGTTAAAGTGGGCGATAAAGTCAGGGGAGGCGAGACGCCTATTGGAGGTCTGTCATGAAAGAGAGATACCGGTTCAAAAAGGATCGCATGAAAAAAGGAATCTATGTATTGCCCAACCTCTTCACCACGGCCAGTCTGTTTTCCGGTTTTTATTCTGTGATTGCTTCCATGCAGGGACTTTACGAAATTGCAGCCTGGACGATCCTTATTGCCATTGTCTTCGATGGCCTGGATGGAAGGATTGCCCGGATGACGCACACCACCAGCAAATTCGGCGCCGAGTATGACTCTCTGTCCGATCTGGTTGCTTTCGGTGTCGCTCCGGCTCTTTTAGCCTATCACTGGGCACTCCTATCTTACGGGAAGTGGGGGTGGCTGGCGGCATTTCTCTTTGTCGCCTGCGGCGCCTTGAGACTCGCCCGCTTTAACGTGCAGATGGGGGTCATTGACAGCAAGGTTTTCAACGGTCTTGCCATTCCGGCCGGTGCTTCCGTCCTTGCGACAACCGTTCTACTTTATTTTAAACTGGGCGGAGAAGGCCAGTTTCACAATCTGACAATCCTCATCGGTACGGTAATGATTGCCCTTCTGATGGTTAGCAATATTAAATATTACAGCTTCAAGAATCTGAACTTTTTCGCCAGAAAGCCTTTCATGTCTTTTGTGCTGATCATTGTCATCCTTGTCATTGTCGTGGCGGAACCGCAGATCATGATCTTCACGTTCTGCTTTGGCTATGCGCTTTCCGGTCCTGTCTGGCTGATCTATAAATTGAGGAAGAAAGTACCGGTCGAGCACACCGACAAGGGAACACATTATGAAAGCGAGGAACCGGTTAAAAAATAGAGTTGAGTAATGAACCGCCGGCTTTGAGATGGAACTGCCTGAGTAAAGGAGGTGCGTTGGCAACAGCAAAACGCACTCTTTTCATGTGTGTCAATCATGGGGTTTGAAACCTCTTCAATAATCAGTGTGGAGTGAGATTCATGAGGACATTTAATGTAGCGGTAGTTGGTGCGACCGGCGCAGTAGGTAACGAGATGATCAGAATTCTCGAGGAAAGAAACTTTTCTGTGGGTCAGTTAAAATTGCTTGCCTCAGAGCGTTCACTTGGTAAATCATTGGAATATAAGGGAAAATCTATCCCTGTGGACGTTTTAAACGAAAATTCTTTCGGCGGTATGCAGATCGGCCTTTTTTCGGCGGGCGGCAGCATCAGCGAAAAATTTGCACCCATTGCCGCCAAGGCTGGCTGTGTAGTTGTGGATAACACCAGCGTCTTCCGGATGGTTCCCGATATTCCGCTGGTCGTTCCTGAGGTCAACCCCGAAGCGATCGGCCAGTATAAAAACAAGGGTATCATCGCCAACCCGAATTGTTCGACCATCCAGATGGTTGTCGCCTTAAAGCCTATTCACGATGCCGTTCGCATCAAGCGGATTGTTGTATCAACCTATCAGGCCGTTTCCGGTACCGGCAAAAAGGCCATCGAAGAACTGTCTTTACAGACCCGGGCCATTCTGAATGGCCAGGAGCCGGCCGTGAAGGTCTATCCGCACCAGATTGCCTTCAACTGCCTGCCGCAGATTGATGTATTCCTCGATAACGGCTATACAAAAGAAGAAATGAAGATGATCAATGAAACCAAAAAGATCATGAACGAGCCCTCTATGGCCGTGACGGCCACGACGGTCCGGGTACCTGTGTTCTACTGTCATTCGGAATCTGTGAATATCGAAACAGAGAGAAAGATCACCCCGGCGGAGGTCAAACAACTGCTGGCAAAGTCCCCCGGCATCAAGGTGCTGGATGATCCGTCGCAAAGGCTCTATCCGCAGGCGATTCATGCGGCCGGCAAGGATGATACCTACGTAGGCAGGATTCGGGAGGATGAATCCATTGCCAACGGCATCAATCTGTGGATTGTTTCGGATAATCTCCGGAAAGGTGCCGCGCTCAATGCCGTGCAGATTGCGGAAATTCTCATCAGAGACTATTTATGAGAATAATCGGGGGTGAGGCCAGGGGCAGACGTCTTTATATTCCCAGGGCATGCCGCATCCGGCCGACTGCCGATCGTATCAAGGAGGCATTCTTCAACATCATCCAGCCCATGGCGGGAAAATCGTTTCTTGACCTGTTCGCCGGCACGGGAAATATGGGCCTGGAAGCCCTGAGCCGGGGTGCGGCAAAGGCTGTGTTCATTGAAAAGGAAATTCTTCTGGTGGATAGTATAAAAAAGAATATTGAAGTTTGCGGTTTTACGGACAGGGCGGATCTCTTCGCGACAGATGCGATTCAGGCCATTGGAATACTGAGGAGCCGATCCGTTGCATTTGATTTCATCTTTGCCGATCCTCCTTATCAGGAAGGATTGGTAAATCCCACCCTTGAAGCCCTGAGCGAGGGACAACTCATTGCGAAGAATGGTCTGCTGGCCATTCAATCTTCAGTCAGAGAAGAAATACAGGATAGCCCTGTCGGTCAACTGATCCTGACCGATCATAGACGATATGGGGATACAATCCTGTCTTTTTTTGAAACAATAAACGAATAGGAAGGTTGTCATGAAAAAAATTGCTGTTTATCCGGGTTCATTCGATCCCATTACCTATGGCCATGTGGACATTATTACCCGTGGGCTCAGAATGTTTGATGAACTGATTATCCTCGTAGCCTACAATCCCAACAAAGCATCCCTCTTCTCCGTTCAGGAAAGGATGGATCTGGTACGCGCGGTCATAAAAGACGAACACGTCCGGGTCGACTGTTCCTCGGGTCTTCTGGTTGATTATGTGAAGAATATGGGCGCCAACGTGATTCTCAGAGGTCTGCGGGCCGTTTCGGATTTTGAGTATGAATTTCAGATGGCCTTGATCAACCGTCGGCTGAACCGTGATATCGAAACCGTCTTTCTGATGACAGGCTATCAGTGGTTCTATACCAGCTCGAATCTGATCAAGGAAGCCGCCAGTCTGGGCGGTTCCGTCAAGGGGCTGGTGCCGGATATCGTTAATGACAGACTTGAACAAATATTTGCCAAGGCAAAGGAATAAAAAGAATGATGAAGTTATCAGCACGAATTAACAGTATCAAACCTTCGCCCACCCTGGCGATTACCATGAAGGCCAATGCCCTGCGTGCAGAGGGCCGGGACGTCATCGGGTTCGGCGCCGGCGAGCCGGATTTTGATACGCCGGATAACGTGAAAAAGGCGGCTATTCAGGCGATTGAAGAGGGATTCACCAAGTACACCCCTGTCGGAGGGATCGACGAGCTGAAAGATGCGATCATCGGCAAGCTCAACCGGGATAACAAACTGAATTATACCCGTGCGCAGATTGTGGTATCCTGCGGTGCGAAACATACTCTTTATAATCTGGCTCAGGTGCTCTTCGAAGAGGGCGATGAGGTCATCATTCCCTCTCCGTACTGGGTTTCCTATCCGGATATCGTCATCCTGACGGGTGCAAAGCCTGTCATTCTGAAAACAAACGCATCCGATGGATTCAAAATCGGACCGGGTCGGCTGGAGGAAGCCATCAATCCCCGTACCAGGGCCGTCATCATCAACAGCCCCTCCAACCCCACGGGTGCGGTCTATACTCAGGCGGAACTGATGGAACTGGCGGAAGTCTTTGTTAAGAAGGATGTGTTGGCCATATCGGACGACATTTACGAAAAAATTCTCTATGACGGAATATCCTTCGCCAATATGGCTACTGTCAACGCGGATATGAAAGAGCGAACGGTGGTGGTCAATGGTGTGTCTAAATCACACGCCATGACGGGCTGGCGGATCGGTTATGCCGCTGGTCCTGTAGAGATCATCGCTGCGGCAACCAAGTTGCAAAGCCAAAACACGTCAAACCCTACGTCGATTGCTCAGAAGGCTGCTGTCGAAGCCCTCAACGGCGATCAGGCGATTGTGGAGGCCATGGTCAAAGAATTTGAAAAGAGGCGAAATGTTATGGTGGACAGGCTCAATGCGATTCCAGGGATCACCTGCATGACCCCCCAGGGAGCTTTTTATGTTTTTCCCGAAATTGCCGGCCTGCTGGGCCGCAAGTATGGTGGAAAGGTTCTCGCGACATCTTCCGATGTGGCCGCCTGGCTTCTTGATGAAGCAAACGTCGCCGTCATTCCCGGCGGCGAGTTCGGTCAGGACGATCATATCCGCCTGTCCTATGCCACATCGATGGCCAATATTGAAAGGGGCGTGGAGCGGATCCTCGCAGCGGCGATGAAGCTGGATTAGCAGGGGAAGGCAGGGTGATTTTCGTGGGAGGTTGCCTTGTTCAAAAGAATATCTTTTTAAAGCACTTTAACTGAGGATCTTATGGGCGGTTTATTTGGTGTTGTCTCTCGTCAGGACTGTTCAAAAACGCTGTTTTACGGGACGGATTACCATTCACACCTGGGCACGGAAAACGGCGGCATGGCCATTTACGGGGATCACGGATTTTACAATACCATACACAGTATCAGCCAGGCCCAGTTCAAATCCCGTTTTGTGGATGACTACAAGGCCATGCAGGGGTTTCAGGGGATTGGGGCCATTGACGATGACTCCCCGCAGCCCCTGATCGTTCGGTCAAAATTTGGAATCTTTGCCATTGCCGCGACCGGCTTGATTACCAACAAAGACCGCCTGACGCGGGAGTTAATGGATGAGGGCTCGTCTTTCAGCGAAATGACCGGCGGCGGAATAAACACCGTCGAGATGGTAGCCAAGCTGATCAATCAGGGCGATTCAATTGTTGATGGAATCGTCAAGATGCAGGACGCCATCGAAGGGTCCATCTGCGCGCTGATCATGACGAGCGAGGGCGTCTATGCCGCCCGTGATAAATTCGGGCGTTTTCCTCTTTCCATCGGCGAAAAAAGCGGCGACCGTGGAGGGGGGTTTGCCGTTGCGACCGAAGTCAGCGCCTTCCCGAATCTCGGCTATGATCTGGTGAAACATTTAGGGCCTGGGGAAATCACGCTTATTTCCCTGTCCGGCCTGAAAAATCTCAAACCGGAAGGCCCGGAAAAGCACATCTGTGCCTTTCTGTGGATCTACACGGGTTATCCCTCGTCGGTTTACGAAGGCGTTCCGGTGGAAAGCGCCCGGGAACGTTGCGGCCGCGCTATTGCCCGCAACGACGACGTCAAGGCCGATTTTGTCGCCGGGATTCCCGATTCCGGCGTGGGGCATGCCATCGGCTACGCCATGGAATCGGGCATTCCCTACCGGCGGCCGCTGGTGAAATATACACCGGGTTACGGCCGGAGCTATACGCCGCCGTCCCAGGATATTCGAGACCTTGTCGCGACCATGAAACTCAGTGCCATCCGCGGCGTCATCAACAACAGCCGGATGGTGATCTGCGACGACTCCATCGTGCGCGGAACGCAATTAAAGAACTACACCATCAAAAAGCTCGTGGATAACGGCGCCCGGGAAATCCATATCCGGCCGGCCTGTCCACCGCTCATGTTTCCCTGCATATTTGCCTCTTCAACACGATCAAAATCAGAGCTGGCCTGCCGGAGGGCAATCCGGACCATTGAGGGCATGGACATCGAGGATGTTGCGGAGTATCTGGATCACCGCTCCGAAAAGTATCGCAACATGATCGAATGTATCCGAAGGGACCTGAACGTCACCTCCCTGAAGTATCTGAACATCGAGGACATGATTGAAGCCATCGGCCTGCCGGAACAACAGCTCTGCCTTTACTGCTGGCGGGGACGATAACCGGTCCCGGCCCTCATGGACAAATATAATTTGCTATACGAAAAGTTGTACATCAAGAATGTTGCAGAGAAGGGACGGGGCGTTTTCGCGGCAAAACCCATCAGGAAAGGCGATATCGTTGAGGCAGCGCCGGTTATCGTAATTCCCGATGAAGACGTTGATTTAATCGATCAGACAGCCATGGCCGATTATTATTTTAAGTGGGGTGAATCCCATTTTGCTCTGGTGTTGGGCTATGGGAGTTTATATAATTTTTCTGAAGTGCCAAATCTTTCCTTCGAAGTAGATCTGATCAATGAAGTCATGATTTACCGCGCGATAAAATCAATCAAGAAAGATCAGGAACTGACCGTTCATTATCAATGTGACCTCTGGTTCGAACCGGTTGATTGACCGGTGATACCTGGCTTGCCGGTTCTATAGCACTTCTGAGATTTGCTTCTTCCCTGTCTTGTCTATTATTTCATCCTGAGATTACATCGTAAAACTTCAAATTTCGCGAAATACGTGTTGAATGACGATCACGCTTCATGATATAAGGAAGCAGTTAAGAAAGTGTGATTGTTCGCCAGATGAACTCATTTTCACCCCAGCCCCGCCTGGTAAAGGTGTGGGCATATTCATGGGAGTGTCTTATTGAATCAAGAAATCAAGCGAAAAAAAACAAGGCCTGTTTTTGTCGGTGGCATTCAGGTCGGAGGGGATGCCCCTGTGGTCGTGCAATCCATGACCTGTACGGATACGCGGGATGTGCAGGCGACCGTGGGGCAGATTAGGGCAATGGAAGAGGCCGGTTGTGAAATTGTCCGGGTAGCCGTTCCGGATATGGAAGCCGCTGCTGTCCTGGCAGACATCAGGAAACAGATCCGAATTCCGCTCATTGCCGATATTCATTTCAATCACCGTCTTGCCCTGCAAGCCATGAAAAATGGAGTGGACGGCATCCGCATCAATCCCGGCAACATGGGTGTGGAAAAGGTCAAAACCATCATCAAGGCGGCAAAGTCTCGGAATGTGGTCATCCGGATCGGGATCAATGCCGGTTCCCTGGAAAAGGAATTATTGACAAAGTATGGCGGGCCCACGCCGGATGCCCTGGTGGAAAGCGCGCTGAAAAGCGTTGCCCTCTTTGAAGCGATGGATTTCAGGAATATCAAGTTATCGCTGAAATCTTCCAATGTGGCCACGATGATCGAGGCCTATCGTGCAATCGCTGATAAAACTGATTACCCCCTTCACCTGGGCGTTACGGAAGCGGGGACACCGGTCAATGCAGCCATCAAGTCTGCCATGGGCATCGGTATGCTCCTCTATGAGGGGATCGGTGACACCATCCGTGTGTCGGTGACGGGTAGCCCTGTGCTGGAAATGGGTATCGCCTATGGTATCCTGCGGGCTCTGAATATCCGGAAAATCGGGCCGGATATTATTTCCTGTCCCACCTGCGGACGCTGTGAAATCGATCTTTTCAAGCTTTCTGAAGAGATCGAAGCGAAGTTGGCAGGTCTGAAAACGTACCTGAAGATCGCTCTCATGGGGTGCGTGGTCAACGGGCCGGGGGAGGCTGCGGAGGCGGATATCGGCATTGCCGGTGGTCGAGGTTCCGGTCTGTTGTTCAAAAAAGGACAGGTGCTCAGAAAAATAAAAGAAGAGGAATTTGTGCCCGTATTGATCGAAGAAATCAAAAAGATGACATCGGGAAACTGATGAGATGGGAAAGGAGAAGGTTTCATGCATTACTCAATGATGTTTCTGCCGACGGTGAGGGAAACTCCTTCCGATGCGGAGGTGATCAGCCACCAACTCATGCTGCGGGCTGGCGTGATCCGAAAACTGACCAGCGGGGTTTATTCTTATCTTCCTCTGGGTTATCGTGTGATTCGGAAGTTTGAGCAGATCGTCCGCGAGGAAATGACCCGCTCCGGCGCACAGGAGGTTTTCCTTCCCACCGTACAGCCGGCGGAACTCTGGCAGGAATCGGGACGCTGGACCCATTACGGCAAGGAACTGCTGCGATTCCGCGACCGTCATGACCGGGAATGTTGTCTCGGCCCCACGCACGAAGAGGTCATTACCGATCTGGTTCGCAACGAAATCAAGTCCTACCGTCAGCTTCCCCTGAATCTTTATCAGATCCAGACAAAATTCCGCGACGAAATTCGTCCCCGTTTCGGCGTCATGCGCTGCCGTGAATTCGGCATGAAGGATGCCTACAGTTTTGACACGGACGAGGAAGGTGCGGAAATCAGTTACCGGAAGATGTTTGATGCCTACAACCGGATCTTCACGCGCTGTGGCCTTAAATTCAGGGCTGTTGAGGCGGACACGGGCAGCATCGGTGGCAGCTTCTCCCATGAATTTCTCGTTACGGCCGATTCCGGTGAAGATGCCATGGTTTATTGTACCCGATGTGATTACGCGGCGAACCTTGAAAAGGCGGAGGTTCCCCGGCCGGAACAGAAACAGGCTAACGCAAAGGACTTCCTTCCCCTGGAGGAGGTCTGCACGCCCGATGTCAAAACGATTGAGGAGGTTTGCGCTTTTTTGAAGGTGACACCGCAGGATGTGATCAAGACACTGATTTTCAACGCCGACGGCAAACCGATAGCAATCCTGATCAGGGGCGACGAAGAGGTTAATGAAATTAAAGTGAAAAATTTCCTTGGCTGCGATGAACTGGAACTGGCCATGGATGACATGATTCTGGAGGTCACGAAGTCTCCTCGCGGGTTTGCCGGGGCCATCGGCATCAAGTGCCGGATCCTTGCCGACTATTCCCTGATGAACATGAAGAATTTTGTCATGGGCGCCAACAAGGAGGATCACCATGTCAAAAATGTGAACTTCGGACGCGATTTTACGGTGAAGGATTTTGTCGACCTGCGAGCCGTTCAGGAGGGAGATGTCTGCCCTCGCTGTCTGAGTGCGATGAAGTTTGCGCGTGGCATTGAAGTCGGTCATGTTTTCAAGCTGGGTACAAAATATTCAAAAGCAATGAAAGCTCATTATCTGGATAAGAATGGTCAGGAAAAGATTATGATCATGGGCTGCTACGGGATCGGCATTGGCCGGACGGTGGCGGCCAGCATTGAGCAGAATTACGATGAAAAGGGCATCATCTGGCCCATGGCCATTGCACCCTATCAGGTCATCATCACACCGGTGAATGTGAGAGAAGAATCCCTCGCCAAGGCGTCCGGGGCACTCTATCAGAAGCTGCAAGGCCAAGGCATCGAAGTGCTCCTGGATGACCGGGATGAAAGGGCCGGTGTCAAATTCATGGATGCCGATCTGATCGGCATCCCCATTCGCATCACGATCGGTCCGAAAAACCTCGCTGATAAGAAGGTGGAAATCAAGATCAGACGATCCGGTGAGGTCAGGATTCTTGGCCTGGCAGAGGTGGAAGCGTTTATCGTCAATACCATCAAAGAAGAAATGTGACCGTGAAACAAATCTGAAAAGCCATCCTTAAATAAGGTTTTCTATGCTGCGTATCACCGACATTCTGGATAAGACCCAGGACTATCTGTCTCCGAAGGAACTGGAGATGATTGAAAAGGCCTATATCTTTTCCGCGGCTGTCCATCAGGGTCAGGTCCGTCTTTCCGGTGAAGCCTATCTGACCCATCCCGTGGAAGTGGCTGGTATCCTCGCCGATATGAAACTCGATGCCGCCACGATCATTTCCGGAATGCTTCATGACACCGTTGAGGATACCCTGACGACCATCGAGCAGGTCCGTGAAGGTTTTGGCAAGGATGTGGCGTTTCTGGTCGACGGTCTCACCAAAATCAGCAAAATTACTTTTGGAAGTCAGGAAGAGCGTCAGGCAGAGAATTTCCGGAAAATGATGCTGGCCATGTCGTCTGATATCCGGATCCTCCTTGTTCGTCTGGCCGACCGGATCCACAATATGCGGACGCTGAATTTTCAGCCCGCAAATCGACAGCAGTATATCGCCAAAGAGACAATTGAACTTTACGCTCCTCTGGCCAATCGTTTGGGTATCAACTGGATGAAGGTGGAACTCGAAGATCTTTCATTCCAATATATTAAACCGGATGCCTATCATGAGTTGGCCCGGCGTGTCGTCCAGTCCAAAGAAAAACGGGATCAGTACACAGAAGAGGTGAAAGGGATCATCCACGCGGAAATGGAGCGGTTTGGATTGAAGGGGGAAGTGGATGGACGGGCAAAGCATTACTATAGTATCTACAAAAAGATGGAAGAACAGCATCTCAATTTTGACGAAGTTTATGATCTCATGGCTTTCCGTGTCATCCTGGATTCCGACCAGGAAAAGACTTGCTATGAGGCGTTGAGCGTCGTTCATGCCCTTTGGAAGCCTGTACCGGGACGTTTCAAGGATTATATCGCCATGCCGAAGGCAAACAATTACCGCTCCCTCCATACCACGGTCATCGGCCCTCATGGGCAAAGGGTCGAGATTCAGATCCGTACCCGGGCTATGCATGAATGGGCAGAAGAGGGGATCGCTGCTCACTGGCGCTATAAAGAAAAACGGTCCTCGCAGACAGACGACTCGGACCAGATTAAAAAACTCCGGGAACTACTGGAATCGCAGCAGGAACTGCAGAATCCGCGGGAATTCATGTCCAATCTGAAGATGGCCCTTTTCCCCGATGAGGTCTACGTTTTTACGCCGAATGGTGATGTCAAATCCTTTCCCAAGGGGGCGACACCGATCGATTACGCCTTCAGTATTCACACTGATGTGGGTAATCAATGTATCGGCGCAAAGGTGAACCGCAATATTGTTCCCATCAAATATCAACTGCAGAATGGCGATATGATCGAAATCATTACACAAACCGGACATCATCCCAGTAAGGACTGGCTGAAGTTCGCCGTGACCTCCCGTGCGCGGTCAAAGATAAAAAACTGGATCAAAACCGAGGAAAGAAGCAAAAGTATCGATCTCGGAAAAGATCTGCTGGAAAAGGAATTCAAACGCCATCATCTTAAATTCACTGCAGTAGCCAGATCTGAGGAAATCAAAAAAATCTATGATGAGTATGGTTTGAATTCTCTTGAGGACCTCATGGTCAGTGTGGGTTATGGGAAGATATCGCCCAAGCATGTTGTGCGCCTGTTTTTGCCGGAAGAGATTGCCAGAGGAGAAGAAATTCCGGAAGAGAAGCCGAAAAAGAAGGCACCTCCCATATCCACACCGGGAATTTCGTTAACAGGTATTGAGGATGTCATGGTCCATTACGCTAAATGCTGTAATCCTATTCCGGGTGATGAGATTGTGGGTTACATATCCCGCGGTCGGGGGATTAACATCCATACAGCGCAATGCCCCCATATCCAAGAATTTGATTCTGAAAGAGTGGTCGACGTGCAGTGGAGCATCCGGGAAAAGCATACCTATCCAGTGGGTATGCGGGTCGTCTGCAAGGACCAGAAGGGACTGGTCGCGGAACTGAGTGCCATTATTTCCTCTATGGATATCAACATCAGTCATGCGGAGATTGACACCAGACTCCATGATATGCAGGCGATCTGTGATTTTAAGATGGACGTGAATGATTTAAATCAGTTCAATCAGGTTGTCTCTGCCATCAAAAAACTTAAAAGCGTGATATCCGTAGAGCGGATTGCAGGGACTTAGGATGGTTATATTGATTGACAGAAGACGGAAAATTGCTGTATGAAGCGCTCGACCTTCACGCTCGGATATTTGCTTTAGCAGAGGATGTTTGATGATGAATAAGCGGATTACAAAAAAAATCACATGCCTTAGCCTTTTGATGTTTATCTTGATTCTCCTTCCGATCCTGATAGTGCAGGCAACTCAGGCGAAACGTTTGGTGATCATCGATGCAGCCCATGGGGGAGCAGATGCCGGAGTGATGGTGACCGACAAAATCCAGGAAAAGGAAGTCACGCTGATTTTGGCGCAAGGGCTTCAGAAAGAACTGGCGAAATCCCCTGATATTCAGACACAGTTGACCAGGACATCCGATAAAACCATTTCTAATGCGGAGCGCATGAAAATGGTCAAAGCAGCTTCCGGCGAGGTGCTGTTTATCAGCCTTCATGTGAATGCTGGTTTTGGTAATAAAGCCACCGGCTATGAGATTTTCTTTCCGGGATTCAAAACGCCGGCAACAGATCAGAATGAGTCGAAAGCCATTCTCAAGGATATGGAACAGAATAAGTACCTGAACGACAGCGTTCGGCTGGCCCAAATGATTCAGCGGAACATGGAAAATGTTTTTCCCAGAAAGGGCAGGGGGCTCCGCGATGCGCCGATACCGATTCTTGGCGATTTATCCATTCCGGCTGTTGTCCTGGAAGTTGGTTTCGCAACGAATACCGATGACAGAAAAAAAATTTTGAATGAAAAAACGCAACAGGCCATTGCACAGGCTTTGGCGAAGGGTATCAGAGATTACTTTTGACGACTTCAGGGGGATATACTTTTTTAAAGCTTCGGGTGAGGAGAATTCATTATTTTGAGAACCAGCGGCCGAAAGTGGGATGAAATCCGGAATATCCGGATTGTGAAAGATTTTTTGAAATATCCGGAAGGCTCTGTCCTGATCGAAATGGGTAACACAAGGGTCATCTGTACCGCCACCATTGAAGACAAGGCCCCGCCCTTTCTTAAAAATACCGGGAGAGGATGGCTGACCTCCGAATATGCCATGCTTCCCGGCTCCACACAGGGCCGGACAAGCCGCGAATCGTCAAGGGGCAGAGTGGGGGGCAGGACCCATGAGATTCAGCGCTTGATCGGCAGATCCCTGCGGGCGGTGACAGATTTAAATACCCTGGGTGAACGGACCATTTACATCGATTGTGATGTCATTCAGGCAGATGGAGGAACGAGGACAGCATCCATTACGGGTGGTTTTGTGGCCCTCATCGATCTTTTCAGAAAACTGAAGCAGAAAGGCATTGTCGACAGGATCCCCGTTCATGATTTTGTTTCCGCCATCAGTGTCGGGATGGTCGGCAACCAGGTCCTCCTGGATATGGATTATGAGGAAGATTCCCGGGCAGAGGTAGATATGAATTTCGTCATGACGGGCCAGGGCCTTTTCATCGAAGTTCAGGGCACAGCCGAAAAGATACCATTCAACCGTGATACGCTGAATGCCATGACCAGCCTGGCTGAAAAGGGTATTGCCGAACTCATAAAAAATCAAATCGATGTACTGGGGAATTTAAACTGAATAAAATTGTTTTTGCCTCTAAAAACGAGGGAAAAATAAAAGAAGTTAAAGCAATGCTTGATGAGTTGAATATAACTCTCTGTTCTTTAAACGATTATAATAATATTTCTGAAATCCTTGAGGATGGTCAGACTTTCCTGGACAATGCCTTGAAAAAAGCAAGGATCGTTTCGGAATTCACCGGAGAAACGGTGCTTGCCGATGACTCAGGACTTGAGGTGGATGTTCTGGATGGCCGTCCCGGTATCTTTTCGGCCCGATATGCCGGCCCGAATGCCACCGATGAAGAGAACATTCAAAAGCTTTTAGAAGCGCTCCGTGGTGTTCCCCCGGAAAAAAGAGGGGCAGCCTTTCGGTGCGTCCTGGTTTTGTACCGGCCGGACAGTCGTTTTGAGACCTTTGACGGTCACTGGCAGGGGAAAATCAGCGAAAAACCTCTGGGGCATAATGGTTTCGGCTATGATCCGGTATTCTTCCTTCCGGTCCATGGCCTGACGGCAGCACAACTGCCTCCGGAGGTTAAAAACAGGTTAAGTCACCGTGCCCAGGCTTTTCAGCAACTGAAAATATTCTTGCAAACCAAACCATGAGTTGTATAAAAATCGATAACTCTGATTAAATCGGGGCGTAGCGCAGCCTGGCAGCGCGCCTGCTTTGGGAGCAGGATGTCGCAGGTTCAAATCCTGCCGCCCCGACCATTATTATTATGGCGTTCTTGAGCATGGGTGATTCCCTTCACACTTATCCGCTTGAGAAGCTTATCCATTCATTCGGTCACGCAAGATCATGCTGTCACTCTCATGAATCAGAATATCTCATTTTCCCCCTTGGATATCCATTTTGCCCGGTTCATGACAACGCTCGCCGGCGATGACCAGCCGGAGCTTTTTCTTGCCGCAGCCCTGCTCAGCCGCCACGTTGCAGAAGGGGATGTCTGTCTTGATTTAAACACATTTGCAGATCAGCATTTTATCTCGGGCGGGAATGAAAGGGGTATCTTTTCTGTACCGGAGTTACCCCTCTGGCAGAAAAAACTTAAAGAAAGTCCTGTTGTCGGTAAACCAGGGGATTACAGACCTCTCATTCTGGACGATCAGTCGCGTCTTTATCTTTACCGGTACTGGGAATATGAAAAAGTTCTCGCTGACAAAATCACGGACCTCGCCCATGCCGCAGTAGATCCTAACAATCCCAAGCGCCTGCAGGAGATCATCGAACGCCTCTTTCCGGCACAATCCGCCAATCCTGATTGGCAGAAAATCGCTGCACTGGTGTCATGTTTCAAACAGTTCACTGTTATTTCCGGAAGCCCCGGAACGGGTAAAACAACCACCGTCGCCAAAATCCTGGCCCTGCTGATCGATCTGGATGACGGTAAAAAGCTGAGAATAGCGTTGACGGCGCCCACGGGAAAAGCGGCTGCGAGACTTCAGGAATCCATCAGCCGGACAAAAGAAACGCTGAATTGTACGAATCTTGTCAAGGCAAAGATTCCGGATAAAGCAACCACGATTCATCGCCTCCTGGAGAGCCTTTTCATGTCTCCCTATTTTCGCCATAACGCCGGGAATCCTCTTCCTTATGACCTGATTGTGATTGATGAAGCATCGATGGTTGATTTGCCGCTTTTGTCAAAACTGGTTCAGGCCATGCTGCCCAAATCCCGGCTGATCCTTCTGGGCGACAAAAATCAATTGGCCTCTGTTGAAGCCGGGGCTGTCCTCGGCGACATCTGCGGAAGCACGGCCCTGAATATCTTCTCACGGCAACTGATGGATCAATTCAAGCCGTATATCGGGGAGGGATTCCCTGCTGATTTCCGGATCATTGAATCACCGGGCCTCCATGACTGTATGGTCGAACTTCAGGAAAATTACCGTTTTGCTGAGAACAGTGACATTGGCCAGATCAGCGCGGCCGTCAACAGGGGGGAGGGTCCCCAGATCATAGAGGCTCTGAAAAACCGGTATTATAAAAATATCCAGTGGTCAATCCTTCCCAAAGCGAGGGAGCTGGCATTAAAGCTGAAACCGTGGATTGTTGATGGTTTCCGGAATTATCTGATTCTGGTCGGCGCCCATGGAAGCCTGGACGATATCTTCGATGCCTTTGATCAGTTCAGAGTTTTATGCGCCCTCCGTCAGGGTCCCTTTGGCGTATCGGCCGTGAATCCTGTCATTGAAAAAATCCTCGCCGGAGAAGGCATGATCAGACCGGAAGGTCGTTTTTATCATGGACAGCCGGTCATGATTACCAGAAATAACAACCAGCTCAAACTCTTTAACGGGGATGTCGGCCTTATTCTTTCCGATGATCAAAAGGACGGGGAGTTGTCGGCGGTATTCCGTGACGGATTGGGCCGTTTCCGACGGTTTTCACCCCAACGGCTACTCGAACATGAAACCGTTTACGCCATGACCGTCCATAAAAGTCAGGGATCGGAGTTTGAAAATGTTCTGTTCCTGCTTTCTGATCGGGATGCCCCGGTGTTGACCAGGGAACTCATCTATACCGGTATGACCCGGGCCAGAAACCAGGTTTTTCTATGGAGTGATGAAACCGTTTTTAATACCAGTGTCTTGCGCCGTATTCAGAGATCCTCCGGCCTTCAGGACGCTCTGTGGCAAAGACATCGTTAATCAAACCTTGACAATTCAAAACCAATCCTTTAGCGTACGCTTCAAAAACATACAGGCGGTAGCAGCACATGATAGGCGTATTGATAACCACCCATGGTAATCTGGGCAGTGAGTTTCTCAAGGTTGCCGAAATGATCAGAGGACCCTTGAAGGATGTCATGCATATTTCTGTCGATCAGACCAAGGGTGTCGAAGATCTTAAAAAGGACATTAATGCGGCGATTAAAAAGCTGGATCAGGGGCAGGGCGTCCTGATCCTGACAGATCTTTTTGGGGGGACGCCATCCAATCTCTCCCTGTCATTACTAAAAGAAGGAAAGGTTGAGGTGGTGACCGGCGTGAACCTGCCGATGCTTCTCAAACTTTCCGATACCAGAGAAAAAATGAATCTCCAGGATTTTGCCAATTATATCAAGGAGTACGGCAGAAAAAACATCTATCTGGCCAGTGAAATCTTAAATAAGAAAGTAGCAGAGTGACAGGCCCTTATGGATGGATGGTGCGGCCCTTTACCAGAACCCGGCAAACATAAAAGATGTAGCAGGTTGCTATGGATATAGCGCTCGTACGGGTTGATAATCGGTTGGTTCATGGACAGATCCTGGAGGCGTGGGTTCCTTTCATCAAAGCATCCTGCATCATCGTTGTTAATGATCATGTCGCCAGCGACTTTTTCAGAGAAACGGTCATTAAAATGGCTGTTCCGCGGGATGTGGAAGTGATCATCAACAGCATTGAGGAATTTTCAAGAAATTTCACTTATCAGGAGGGACGTGGGAAAAAAGCGATTGTCCTGTTCAGTGAAATTGCCGATGCCTTAAAGGCCTTCAATCTGGGTTTCAAATTTGATAAATTGAACATCGGCAACGTTTACAACGAAGTGTGTTTGCAGCAATGTTCACCATCTGTTCTGCTCGGAGAAGGTGACATGCAGGCGGTCAAAACCCTTTTGGATGCCGGAGTCGATATCGATGTCAGGCGGGTTCCACGGGAGAAGCCCATAGATCTTCGTCGTGTGATAAACAGCATCGGGTCTTAAGGGACCGCTCATCTTCATGGGAAGTCCATGTTCTGGAATGTCTTGATTACATCCGTTGCAGGGGGAATCATCTGTCTGGACAGGATCTTTCTTCAGGTCATGGTATCGCGACCTGTGGTTGCCGGTCCCATCATTGGACTGATTCTGAATGATCCGTTCACCGGTCTTCTCTGCGGCGCATTAGTCGAATTACTCTGGGTTGATCGCCCTCCCATCGGGACCTACGTTCCGCCTAACGACTCCATTACAACCGTTATTATTACGGCAGCAGCCATTATAACCGGCAACACACTCGGTCACCATTCCCGGGAGTTGGCAACATTCTGCATCCTTCTTTTTCTTCCCCTGGGATATGTGTCCCAGAAAATGGATACCTTCGTTATAAAGTCCAACAACCGGCTTTCCAAAAATGCTGTTTCAGATGCAGAGAAGGGCGATGTTAAAAGTGTTTCCCGGAAACATGTGAAGGGACTGCTGAGGTCTTTCCTGGCAACGGTTATTTTCATCTTCATTTTTCTGTATCTGGGCCTGTTCCTGGTCTTTTGGATATTCCCCCTGTTACCCCTTTTCATTTTAAAGGCGCTGACCCTGTGTTATTTTTTTCTTCCCATGCTGGGAGTTGCCGTGGCCATGATAACGATAAAACGTCAGGGCATGGTGGCCCTGTTCTGCGTCGTTTTTGTAACCGTTCTTATGATTATGGAATTTGCCCATGGTTTTGCGAAATGAACCCATGATAGAAATCAGGATTCGTCAGATGAAGATGGATGACATGAAAGAAATATTATCGATCGCGTCTGATCCGTCCCTCACCCCCTGGACTGAAAATATGTTCATGCGGGAATTGCAGTTGTCCTTCTCGCACAACCTTGTCGCCGTGGTAAAAGAGAATCAGTCTGATCAGATTGCAGGATTCATCACGTTCTGGATCATTGCCAATGAATTTCAACTTCACAATATCGCTGTCCGCTGGAATTTCAGGAGAAAAGGTATCGCCACAAGACTCTTTCTGGCCATGATTCAGGAGGCATTGGATCAAGGGGCTTATACAGGCACACTTGAAGTCCGAAACTCGAATGAAGTGGCCAAAAAAATGTATGAGAAGTTCGGTTGCCGCGTCATCACGGTGAGGTCTTCCTACTACTCTGAAACAAAGGAAAATGCCCTGATCATGGCTGTGAAACTTAAAGGGGGTCTTGAGGTCTTGCATCATGAATAAAAAACGGGTGCTGTGGGTCGGGAAAGTATTGTCAAACCGTGAGATGATGAAGGGGTATCTTTTGATGTCCGTCAGACTGCCCCGGACGTTTGACGCACCGCTGCCAGGCCAGTTTGTCATGATCCACTTGAGAGACAGAAAGGATATCCTGCTGGGAAGGCCCTTCAGTATTTATGGCATTCAATATCATAAAAGCAGAGTGATCCTTGAAATCTTTTACCGGGTTGTCGGAGAGGGCACGTATTCATTGTCGCTGCTCAAGCGGGGAACCGAGGTGGAAATCCTGGGCCCCCTGGGCCGCCCGTTTGAGGTGAACCGCCGGATCAAAAATATCGTTCTTGTCGCCGGTGGATTAGGGATCGCGCCGATCCGTTTTCTGTTAGAATATCTGAAAAAGGGTATTTCTGAATTCCAGCCCCGGATAAGATTTTACATGGGTGCGAAAACAGCAGGTGAACTCGTCGAATTGGACAGGCTTGAACCTCTATGTGAAGACATAAATGTCTGCACCGATGACTGCAGCATGGGGTATCATGGTTTTGTAACCGAGCCGTTGGAAAAAGACTTAAAATCTTTTCCAATTGCGGATACGATGATTTATGCCTGTGGTCCTGCTGCGATGATCAGGCGACTGGCCGGGCTGCTTGAAGATCATCCTGTCCCCTGCCAGGTATCGATGGAAGAACGCATGGCCTGTGGGCTTGGGGCCTGTCTGGGTTGCGCCATCGCGGTCAAAGGTCAGAATGGAGGAAGGCAATACAAACGGGTCTGCAAGGACGGCCCTGTTTTTGATATTCGTGACATCCTGTGGGATGAAGCATCAAAGGAGGAATGACGATCAATCAAACCCATCGAAATCTGTCTGTAGAGATCGGTCGATTGCGGCTCAGGAATCCCGTCATGACGGCATCGGGAACCTTTGGGTACGGCGAAGAATATGGACCCTATGTTGATCTGAGCCGGCTGGGGGCTATTGTTGTCAAAGGCCTGTCGCTCAAGCCCCGGATGGGAAACCCGCCACCGAGAATCGTGGAAACACCTTGCGGCATGCTTAATGCCGTGGGATTGCAGAACGTCGGGGTGGATGCTTTCATCCGTGAGAATCTGCCGTTCCTCACTCAATTCGATCTGCCGGTGATTGCGAACATCTTCGGCGAATCTGTCGAAGAATATGTTAAAGTTGCGGAGATATTGAGTCAAGCGTCAGGTGTCCACGCTCTGGAGGTGAATATCTCCTGCCCCAATGTCAAAAAGGGCGGAATCGCCTTCGGAGCGAATCCGGATATGGCGGCTGACGTTACCCGAAGGGTAAAAGCGTCAACCGATCTGCCGGTGATTGTCAAACTCACGCCCAATGTGACGGATATTGCCGAAATCGCCGAAAGTGTTGAAGCCGCCGGTGCAGATGCCATTTCACTGATTAATACAATAACGGGAATGTCTGTAGATATCGAGCGGCGGGTTCCACATCTGAGGAATATCACCGGCGGGCTGTCCGGGCCGGCCATCAAACCCGTTGCCTTGCGAATGGTCTGGCAGGTTATCCAGCGGGTGTCGGTCCCCGTCATCGGGCTGGGAGGCATTATGACCGCCAGGGATGCCCTTGAATTTCTCATTGTGGGAGCCAGGGCTGTTCAGGTCGGCACAGCCCATTTCATCCATCCTCACGCGGCTATCGATATTCTGAAAGGGATTGAAGATTATCTGGAACAACACCAGTTCGATGATATCAATCAATTGATCGGCACATTGAAACCAGGAGGTGAAACATGCTGAATTGTATTGACGGGGTAAGAATTTTAAAAGTTGTCTTCATCATCATTTTATTGATGGTATCAAATGTCTACGCAGCACAATCCACCATCACCGCGTCGGAATTTTTTGAAGAAAAATCCAAACTGAAAACCGGGCAATAGAGGGCGGTTCTGATATGGGCAGGGCGGAGATGATTGCAGAAGGCGTCTATTTGATCGGCGGCCCGAATATTTCACGGTCTGATGATGCGGCTGTATTTATGATCGATTTTAATGGGGAGCTGGTCATGATCGATGCCGGTGCCGGTCGCAGTTCACGCATTCTTCAGAGAAATATTGAAGAGGAAGGCCTGAATCCGAAGGCGATCTCGACCCTGATTCTGACTCACTGCCATATCGATCATATCGGTTCGGCGCCTTATTTCAGGGATAACTTTGGCTGCAAGATTGTGATTCATGATCTTGATGCCGATGCCGTTGAAGAGGGTGATCCTGTGCGCACAGCATCCAACTGGTATGAGACCAGTTTTCCACCGACAAAGATGGATCAGCGGCTCAAAGGTGATCATGAAATCCTGCGCTTTGCGGAACAGGAACTTCATTGCCTGCACACACCGGGACATACCCCCGGTTCTATTTCCGTTTATCTGGACCGGGGAGGGAAACGGATTCTGTTTGGACAGGACATTCATGGCCCGTTTATGTCCAGTTTTGGCTCTAACATCGAGCATTGGAAACAGTCGATGCATAAACTGCTGGCCCTGCAGGCAGATATCCTCTGTGAGGGACATTTCGGTATTTTTCAGCCCGGAAAAAAAGTGGAGCAGTATATCCAGGGATATTTGAGGCAATATTGAAAGATCAGAGCGGCGATTACACTTTGAATATCGAAGAAAGAAACCGTCTTGTGACGCTGTCTTTTTCAGGCCGGATCGATCTGGAAACGATGGAAAGCGTGAATTCCAGGCTGGATGCATTCTGGGAAAGCAGCCATCCGGCAGAGATCGCGGCTGATTTGTCCGGCGTGAAATACATGGACAGTGCCGGCGCCATGCTGCTTTTACAACTGGAAGAAAAGGCAAAAGACATCGGGATCTCATTTCAGTTTCTCCATGAGAAAGAGGAATTCAAGGGCATTATGAATCTTCTGGATATGGAGGCGCTTCACATTCCGCCATTAATCTCCGAAGGGGACCAGAAGGGATTCTTCGAGTTGCTTGGAGAGGCCGCCCAGCGGGGCTATGACGACTTCATCCGGGTGATGACCTTCATCGGTGAACTCCTGACCGCCATGATGCATTCTCTGCGTCATCCGCTTGCCGTCCGGTGGGCTGCTGTCTTTTTCTATATGAAAAGAGTTGGGGTGGACGGTCTTCCCATTGTGTCCCTGATCAGTCTGCTGGTCGGTGTCATTATCGCTTTCATGTCCTCTCTGCAGTTGAAACAATTCGGGGCGACCACTTATGTCGCTGCCCTGGTCGGCTTTGCCATGGTCCGGGAACTGGGTCCCCTGATGACGGCCATCATCGTGGCCGGAAGGTCGGGATCGGCATTTTCTGCTGAAATCGGATCGATGATGATCAATGAAGAAGTGGATGCGTTGACAACCATGGGGTTTGATCCTGTCCGATTTCTGGCCATTCCCAAAGTCCTCGCATCCATTCTGGTTGTCCCGCTTTTGACCATTTATTCTGCATTTTTTGGAATTGTGGGCGGCTTGATGGTGGGTGTGCTGGGATTGGATCTCACGGTTCACAGTTTTATCAAGCAGACCATGGAAAGTTTCAAAGTATTCGACGTCGTATCCAGCCTCATCAAGGCCGCTGTTTTTGCCATGCTGATTTCCGGTATCGCCTGCCAGCGTGGCTTTCAGGTCAGGGGAGGCGCTGAAGCCGTCGGTGCCGCAACCACGTCTGCGGTGGTAGCGGGGATTTTTTTGATTGTCCTCGCGAATTCAGCCTTTGCCATTATTCTCTACTATATTCATTAAAGGATGAATCATTTGCAAAAAGCGGATAATCAGCCTGTGATCGTTGTGGAAAACCTCACCATGAAATTCGGCGACGACATTATCCTGCAGGATGTCAGTTTCGAAGTATTCCAGGGGGAAATTTTCGTTATTGTCGGCGTGAGCGGTTGCGGAAAGTCAACCCTCTTAAAAAACATGATCGGACTTTACAAACCCACAGCGGGCAGAATTATGATTGAAGGAATTGACATCACCGCAGATGATGAGGTCGCCTTGAATCGTTTCAGGAGGGCTATCGGCGTGCTTTTCCAGGCCGGCGCACTCATCGGTTCCATGAGTCTGGCGGATAATGTGGCCCTGCCGCTCATGGGACGAAGAAGCATGTCTCCGGACACCGTGGATAGGATCGTCAAAATGAAGCTGGGGATGGTCAATCTGGCCGGATATGAGAACCATCTGCCATTGGAATTATCGGGGGGGATGAAAAAGAGGGCAGGTCTGGCGCGTGCCATGGCCATGGATCCGACCATCCTCTTTTTTGATGAACCCAACACGGGATTGGATCCCGTAACATCTGCCGAACTGGACGTTACCGTCAAAGCGATCAACCGGGGAATGGGGACAACCATGGTTATTGTATCCCATGACTTGGCGTCAATTATGAGCGTTGCTCACCGTGTCATCATGCTCGATAAGAGTCAGAAAGGGATTATTGCAGAAGGCGATCCGCTGGATCTAAAGGAGAATTCAAAGGATCCGAAAGTGGTCAGTTTTTTTAACAGATCTCTTGAAGGTTTGAAAACATAAGGGGCATCACATGGCAGCTAAAACATCCAAGTTTATGATCGGTATCTTTGCGACCATCGGCGTCGTTCTCGCGGTTGTCACCATTGTCTGGCTGGGCGCCTCAAAATACTTTCAGAAGGGCACGATCTTTGTCACCTATTTTGATGAATCCGTGCAGGGTCTTTCTGTGGATTCGAATGTTAAATACCGGGGGGTCAATGTCGGAACCATCCGGGACATCCGCGTTGCGCCCGACAATAAACTGATCGAAGTCGTCATGAAAATATCCATGAGAAGTGATGTCCAAAAGGATGTGATCGCCCGGCTGAAAGCGGCCGGTTTAACCGGGATTGTCTATATCGATCTGGATCAGACAAGAGAAGACAGTGTTGAATTATCCCCGAAAATCGATTTTCCCACGAAGTATCCCGTGATCATGTCACGACCATCCGATGCCAAATATATCCTTTCCATGGTCGATAACATCGTCTCGGAGTTGAATAGAATCGATCTCAAAGGTATGTTTCAGGAAGTGAAATCCATTACCAAAGGGATTGATCAATTTGTCAATGGTCCGAAAATGGTGAACATCGTGAATAACCTGGATTCCACGGCGGCCCATCTCGATCATGCGATCCGTAAGATTGATTCGATTGTAGCAGAAGGAAAGATAGAAAGTATTCTGGGAGAGGCCAAAGGCACGCTGGTCGAGACGCGTGCCGTTGTCGCCAAAATCAAAGATGATTTAGATAAAATGAAACTTGCGGATTCAGTAGGGAAGGCCAATCAGATTGTCACTGGCGTCGATAAAAGTATCAAGGACATCACCCTCGACCTGAAGACGACAAGCGGCAATCTGCAGAAGGCTTCAGAAAATCTGGATATTCTCGTGGATAAATTGCGGGATGATCCGTCGGAACTGCTTTTCAGCAGACCGCCGCCGGTTTCTCCCCGGGAGAGGTAAGGGGGTAAATGCATTGATGACAACATTGATAAAATATGTTCTGATGGCCTCGATGACTGTCTTTTTGTTGAGCTGTGCGCTGGGTGGCGGGAAACCGGCCATGATGCTTGAACAATATGCCCTCGAATATCCGTCTCCTTCACTGCAGGATCTGAACCGTATCGATGAAGTGATCCGGGTCGAACGCTTTTCGGTTGCCCAGATCTTCAACAATGCCAAGATCGTCTACAGGGAAAAATCCTACCATTATGATGACTACACCTACCATCGCTGGCGTGCCAATCCTGGGGATATGGTCAGCGACTACCTCTTGAGAGACCTGAGGCAGTCCGGTCTTTTTAAGTCAGTCTTTTCATACCATGATCTGGATGACATTCCACTGGTTTTGAAAGGCGGGGTGGGCGAGTTTTTTGAAGCCGATGAAAAAGGCGGACGCAAAGCGATTCTTTCCGTAAACCTCACGCTCATGGATCTATCTCAAAAAGATACGATCAGCCGTGTCATCTTTCAGAAAAACTACCGATTTGAAGAACCTGTCGTCGAACAGACTGTGCCGGGCTTCGTTCAGGCCATGAGCAAGGCCATGGAAAAACTTTCCCGGCAGGCGATCGGAGATGTCTACAGCGCAGTTAAAAACAAAAAACGATAAGGATAGACGATAGAGATCACCCGACATCCATGAAAAAAGCCATGGACAGCTTTTGTGAGCTACCCATGGCTTTCCCCGCAGGTTTTTTAAAACAACGGCCCCTGTCGTTTCCCTCCCGGGATTTCGGGTGCCGTGCTTTCCTGTTCTCAGCGCTTGTTGCTTTTTCTCCAGATGCCCTGATTCTCGGCGGCTTTGATGAGTTCATCGCGCGTATCGGGATGGGCAATGTTGATGAGCCCTTCCGCCCGCTGCCAGGTGTTCCTTCCCTTCACATTGAACTTCCCGTATTCGGTGACGAAGATATGGGCGATCGTTCTCGTGGCGGTCGCAATGCCTCCCGGGGGCAGGAAGGGAACGATCCGCGATTTGGTCTTGCCTTCCTTGTCCTTATAGCTGGAGGGCAGGCAGACGAAGGATTTGCCGCCTTTCGACTCGTAGCCCGCCAGGATATAGTCAAGCTGTCCTCCCGTACCGGTGATCTGGCGGAAACCCGAGGATTCCGAGCAGATTTGGCCGTATAGGTCCACCTCAATGGCGTTGTTGATGGTGACCAGGTTGTCATTCAGCGCCGCGACGGCCGGCTTGTTGGTGTAATTGACCGGATAAGTCGCGCAGCGGGGGTTGTCGTCAAGGAAGTCATAAAGTATCTGCGTTCCCAGGGCGAAGGTATAGACGATCTTGTAGGGGTCGATAGCCTTTTTCGCACCGGTCAACTTGCCGGATTCGAACATGTGCACGTAGGCGTCCACGAGCATCTCCGTGTGGCAGCCGAGGTCCTTCAGATCCGATGCGGCGATGAGCATCCCGACGGCGTTGGGCATGCCGCCGATGCCGAGCTGGATGCAACTGCCGTCGATCATGTCCTCGACGATCAACTGGGCCACTTTCTGGTCCACATCCGAAGGCGGTGCCGACGGGAGTTGCGTCAGGGGGGGATTTTCGCCCTCGACGATATAGTCGACCTCGCTGATGTGAACGGCCTCTTCATAGCCTCCCAGGCAGCGGGGCATCTTTCCATTGACCTCCACGATGACCGTCTTGGCCCGCTCGCAAAGGGCCTTGGAATGGGAGCACTGGGGCCCGAAATTGAAGAAGCCGTGCTTGTCCATGGGAGCAACCTGGAGCATGAAGAAATCCAGATCATCTATTTCTTCCCGGACGATGCGGGGAACTTCCGAATATTTTATGGGTGTATAGTAAACCGGGACTCCCTTATCGGCAAACTTCCTGTCCGCCCCGGAGAAATGCCAGCTTACCCAGGTGAAGGCCTCTCCCTTAGGATCGGCGACGAGGACTTCGGGCAGATAGGCGGTGACGCAACTACGAACCTTCACGTCCCGGAGTTCTCCTTTGCGCTGCGCCAGGGCCTTGTCGCAGGCCCGCACCATGCCAGTAAAGGATCCATACTCCACCCAGTTACCAGATTTGACAAGGCCCACCGCCTGCGCCGCCGTTACCAGCTTCTTTTTGTACTGTTCTTTCAGACTCATAATCCCCTCCTTTATTATAATAATATCGCCTCATTGGCTAAAATATTTATTTACCAAACTATTGAACCGAAGATTATATTTGATCACATTCCTGCACATTCTGCCGGCTGATCTGGGGCGAACGCAGGTTTGATCAGAATTTGCTTTTCGTGGGGTGACTATAAGAAGAATGACCTGATGTGTCAATGCAATAATGACAGCAGCAGAGAAAGTGTTGATGAAATCATTTATCGGAGCAGAAAGAGAAGGGCTGAAACATGCCCTTGAGTAAGGGTTTTGAGGGTCAGAATCAACGATCAACCATGGGGTAAGGGGTAAGGTAGCAATCAAACCGAAAGATGGACAATTTAATCAATCATTGGAGTTGCATACTCTATCTACAACCGTTCAGTGGTGAACGATCATCAAATCTGAGGATTACTGATCGAAAGCCAGCTACGCAACCAGATGAATCTATTTGATTAACGTTGGGATAGCAGTGGTCCGCGATGATGGTCTTTCCTATTACCATTTAATCGCCTCCATACTTTTCATTCAGTTTCCTAAGAACGTCCAGTGATTCCCGGGCGTTCCATCCATATCGGCTACCAAAAGGTATGAATTCAACTCCTGTAAGTTTCTTCTCAGTGCCCATTATCTGTTCCTGTCTCTGGACAATGGAATTGAGGTTCAAGGGGGTTTCATTAGGTATAAGCAATTGAACCACTAACTTCTTGCCATTGGATAATTTCTTATCGCAAGTAAAGGATATACCGCCTTTGCTGACATTTATAACGGGGCATGGTTCTGAAAATGCTTGTACCAAAAAAAGTAATCCCCTTTTTTTAAATATTACTTCCGCTCCAGGGATCCCGAACCGTCTGCACCGTCTTTTCTCAATAACATAAGCCATAAATAGAATTCACTCTCATGTCGGACTCCAGAAGGTTAAGGGGTAGGTTGTCGTCTGTTTAGTTTACCAACTACTGTTCAGTAGGTGAGGATTACCATTTAAAATCAGGTCCCGTTCAGTTGAAACCCTTTCTCCCGGATTAATCTCAGGCAGGCATCTACGACAGCATTGTCGTAAAGGGTTCCTCTATTCTTCTCAATCTCATTCAATGCCGCATCAATTCCCAGGGCGGGACGGTAAGGTCGGTATGAAGCCATGGATTCCACCACGTCAGCCACGGCCATGATCCGTGACTCCATGAGAATATTGTCTCTCGCTAAACCATGCGGATATCCGGAACCGTTTATCCTTTCATGATGCTCCAGAACTATCCTGGCCACGGGCCAGGGGAAGTCAATGTCCTTCAATATATCGTAACCGGATTGAGAATGGGTTTTGATGAGACTGAATTCTATTGCTGTTAATTTTGTCGGCTTGCTGAGGATCTCTGCAGGAACGGATATCTTGCCGAGATCATGGATGGCAGCAGCCATGCGGATCCCATCGATCTGATCGGCGGGAAGGTTCATCTCCGTGGCAATAGCACAAGCCACACCAGCCACCCTCCGTTGATGGCCAGCCGTATAGGGATCCCTCGTTTCAACGGCCACGGCAATGGCTTGAACAGTCGCTCCCAAAGCCTTTCTTGTCCGTTCAATATTCTCTTTCCGGTTCGTGATATCCTCATCCATCCCATCATAATATAAGATCTGTCCCTTTTCGTCACGGACCGCTTGCATGGTCATGGATACCCAGAAGATGCTCCCATCCTTTCTAAGAAGCTGCGTTTCATAGTTCTTTACAGAACCTTGCTCTTCAATGATCTTCTTGATCTTTGTGCGTTCTTCAGGATTGACATAAATCTGGCGGGCTGTGTCGGTTATACTCGTTATAAATTCCTCTGGAGAAGCATATCCAAACATTTTTGCCATGGCCTGATTTGCCATGATGATTCTTCCCTCCGGTATGGACCGGAAGATGCCTTCCTGGGCATTGTCAAAAATACTCCGGTATCTTTCCTCGCTTTGCTTCAGTTCCTCCTCCGCCCGCTTGCGCTCGGTGATATCACGGCTTATGCCGAGAATGCCCACCATTCGCTGATTTTTATCTCTGATAAAGGAAAACTTCACCTCCGTCCACACGGTGGTCTCATCTTTTCGCACCATTTCCAACTGAAGTGTCCGGGATATATTAATCTCTCGATGTTCTGATTTTTCCAGCTCCATGATCTCGGATAGGGTCCTCATGGCCAGATCCCGGGAGGAGGGCGTCAACGTTTCAATAGACGGTTGTTTCAACACCTCTTCGGGCTCATATCCCCTGAGGATTTTTACGGAAGGGCTGATATAGGTATAATTCAGATTCATATCCAAAACGAAGATGACGTCATTGACATGATCGGCCAGCAGGCGATATTTGTTTTCACTTTCCTTCAAAGCATCCCCCGCCCGCTTGCGGGAAACGGCTATGCCGATGGTTGCTCCAACCCCCTCAAGAAATTTAATCATCTCGATCGAAAAAGAATCTCGCCGCGAATCGTTCAACTGTAAAAGGCCGCTGATCTCATCCCCTGACCGCAGGGGAATCAGGGCGACCGATTCATACCCTTCAGAATTACAGCGGTTGCGCGTGCACGCCTGACGGTCTTTTTCAGATGTCGAAGCCAAAAGCTCCGTCGTACTGTTCGCCCAGAAACTTCCACCCTCCGTGAAGAAGGGGAACTTTGGATCCGTTCGGCCGCATACTATATTGCCGCACACACACTCGAGATAGGGATTCCCCTGAGAGTCACGAATAATTTCACCGGTATTGTCTCGTGCGCAGAGATGATTCTCGGCCTCCAGAAAGTGCGGGGGAAACCCGTTAGTCTCAAAGTAAGGAAAATCATCACCCTCTTGAAGGCGAATACCAATGGCCTCAACGCCGGTGTACTCTTTCAACAGGAGAAGAATATCGCGGATCAGGTTGATGATTTCATTCGGACGATTCAGTGCTTCTAAAATTTTGTTGATTAATATCTGCCTTTGCTCTTCTCTTTTCCTCTCCGAGATATTCTCCGCGATCCCATCATAATTGAGAAGTTCCCCTTTTTTATCACAGACGGCATGGATGCTGATGGACACCCAAATCGTGCAGCCATCCTTCCGATAAAGGCGGGTCTCAAATGATTTTACCTGACCGTGGTCTTCGATCATCTGTTTTAATTTTGTCCGTTCTTCCGGACGCACATAGAGTTGATTGGCAATATCAGTCATTGCAGATATGAGCTCCTCGGGAGTATCATAACCCAACATAGCTGCCATTGCTGTATTGGCGGTGATGAACTGTCCTTCCGGAGTCGTCTGGTAGATGCCCTCGATCGCGTTCTCAAAAATGGAGCGGTATTTTTCTTCAGCCTGGCGGACCTGTATATTCAACCATGTATTTTCCAGGATGGGAGCAATGATACTGACAAGAATGCTAAGCGCCTTCACTTGTCCCAGCGTCATGTGGCGATGACTCTTTGTGACATTGACATTCAACACGCCGACCAGATTGCCTCCTGCCAGCATCGGCATGGAAACTGCGGCACGAATATCGTTGCGAGGATTGACAGGGGAAAAACGTGGATCATCAACCTTTCCATTGATGATCACGGTCTCGCGGTTACGCGCCACCCAGCCGGCAATACCCCGCTCCATCGGCACACGCTCCCCGATGTACTCTCTGTGCCCACCACGGGCAACGGCGACATAAAGTTCCTTGCCGTCACGGGTCGGGAGCATGATGGACACCTCATCGGCGTTGCATTGCTGAAGGGTGGCATCAGCGACTTTATTGAGAATGGCGTTCAAATCGGAAGAAAAAGCGATCACCTTCCCCAGTTCATGAATGGCCACTGTCTCCCGCAACTGTATGTTTTCCATCCGCAGACTGCGTACTTCCATGGCGCGGGAGAGTAACGGCAGCAGCGTATTAAGCTTGAACGGCTTCAGGACATAATCAAACGCGCCTAACTTAATCGCCTCTACGGCCGTCTGAACCGTGCCATGTCCGGTCATGATGATGCCGACAAGATTCGGATCAATCTCAAGCCCGGCCTTAAGCAGGGCAATGCCATTCATTTCCGGCATCATCAAATCAGTCAGAAGCAGGTCGTAATCCTGTTCAACAAGAATCTTCAATGCGTCGGCGCCGGTGGTAAATCCCGTCGTTTCGTATCCCTGTGCGGCGAGCGCCTCACAAAGGGCCGTCATCAGTTCGGCTTCGTCATCAACGATCATGATGCGGCCTACTTTGAAATTATCATGATTCTTTTTCATATCTCCATCCCCTGTTTCATTGGTCATTCATCTCTTAGCATTGCTATATTAATCCCATTTGAGAAAGGCAGGGTAATACATACCCTTGTCCCCTTTCCGGGACCCCCCTCGCTTGTGATATTGAGTGTTCCATTGTGTGCCTGAGCTATGCGCTTACAGATGGCCAATCCCAATCCTGTGCCTTTTCCTTCCGGTTTCGTGGTATAGAAGGCTTCCAGAACTTTGGGTAAGATCTCAGGCGGTATGCCCACACCCGTATCGGCAATCTCGATACAGATTTCTTTTTCTTCGGGACGATTGGTCACGCTGATCGTAAGCGTTCCTCCCTCAGGCATGGCATCACCTGCATTTGTGAACAGGTTCAGAAACAACTGTCTCATTTGCTGACGATCTGCATGGATAAGCGGCCCCTCGGGTTTGAATTCCCGTGCAACGGCAATATTCTGCTTGCGTAAGTGGTAATGAACAAGTTCAAGCGTCTTTTCGATCTCATCACTCACGTTCACCGTGGAGATCTGTGGTTGACTCCGGCGGCTGAATTGCAGGAGATTACTCACGAGATTGCTCATCCGCTCGATTTCCTTCCCGATGATTTCCAGTTCCCGCAGGCGCGGATCATCTCCGGTGGACTGAGCGATGAGCGATTCAACCCTCAGGCTGACGGTGGCAAGCGGATTGTTCAGTTCGTGGGCAATACTCGACGCCAGTTCCCCCATCGTTGCCAGTTTCTCCGCCTGCAAGAGCTGCTGTGACATGGTCTTTACTTCATCGATGCTTGCCTGAAGAGCCGTCTCTGCCGCCTCGCGTTCGTTGATTTCAGCACGAAGGACCACTGTCCTTTTATTGACTATTTCTTCGAGGCCTTTATTGAGTCTTTTCAATTCATCCTGTGTTTCGATCAGTTCGAGGTTCTTTGTAACAGCCGTTTCATATGTGGAAAGAAGAAGGTTGATAATCTGTGATCGGGTTGAAGTGATAAAATAGGGTTCATCTCTATAGGAGATATTGATACCTTTTTGGGGAGGGTCTTGACCTTTCAGATTCTCATTCAGATGTTGAATCGTTGACATTAGCTGGTTTTCATTATAGGGCTTGGTGAGGAATTTATCGGCGCCGCATTGCAGCGCCCAGATAATCGCCTGCGGCTGGGAAAGAGCTGTTAGAAGGATCACCGATATATCCCTGTATGACTCATTCGCTTTGATCTGCCGGCAGAGCTCATAGCCATCCATTTCCGGCATGATGATATCGGAAATGACGATCATGGGTTTAGATTTACTGATCGACCTGAGAGCCTCGCTTCCATTAGAGACAACGGTTACATCATAGCCGTTCTTTTCAAGGATATGCTGTAATTGCATGGCCTGAGTGATGCTGTCTTCGGCAATGAGAACTTTTATTTTATCCATAGTTTGTCACTCCAATTTCCCATCCGGTTTTCCTTTGAAGATTGTCCATTTATTTATATTTTATCCGTTCCTGACCATTTTTACCTTCAGCAGCTCCGCAAGAAGTTCTGCAATCTTTGGTGGAGAAAGCACGTAGGTGGCGGCATTCAGATTCACCGCTTCACCCGGCATGCCGTAAACAACACAACTCTCCTCATCCTGCGCAATGGTAATGGCGCCTTTTTCTTTCATCATTTTTAACTCATAAGCCCCGTCTTTCCCCATGCCTGTGAGGAGAACGCCCACAATGTTTTTTCCAAAAACCTTTGCAACCGAGCGAAAAAGATACGAAACAGCGGGCCGCAGCCCATTTTCAGGTTCACTTCCTTCAAAGACAATCCTTCCGCTGGTATCCATTCCCATATGAACGCCATCCGGGGCAATATAGGCATGACCCGGCAGGGGAAATTCATGCCCTGTGGCAATCTTGACTGGGATTCGGCAGGAACTCGCAAGCCAGTCCGCAAAACCCTGAACAAACCCCGGTGCAATATGCTGGACAATCAACAAGGGAGCACAAGAGTCTTTAGATAGTTTCGATAAAATCTTTTCTATCACAGGCGGGCCGCCTGTCGAGGCGCCGATGGCAACGACTTTCACATCCGTTGTTAAGGGGATAAGGTCTTTAACGGCCAGCCCTGCGGGAATACCTTTTCCATGTTTTATTCGCGAGTGCCGTCTGACCACCTTCACTTCCGACATTAGTTTTATCGTCTGGATGAGTTCTTCGGCCTGGTCTTTATAATCCGGATGCGCAACCCCAACGGGCTTTCTGACTGCTGCAAGCGCGCCGGCCTCCATCGCCTGGAAAGTCTTTTCCAACTCCCTGGGGTCCCAGCTTGCGCTCACAATGACGATCGGTATGGGTGTCGTTTCCATGATGATTCTCGTTGCCTCGAACCCGTCCATCTTCGGCATGTTGATATCCATCGTCACGATGTCGGGTCTTTTATCTTGAACCGCTCTAATGGCTTCCTCGCCGTTGCTTGCGGTTCCGATGACCTGAATATCAGGGTCGGAAGAGAGGACGTAAGTCAGAAATTCCCGTACGACCTGGGAATCTTCAACAATAAGAACTTTGATCATTTATATCTCCCGTATCTAAATGAGTCTCCTGATCACTTCCAGCAGATTACTCTGGTCGAAACTGCTCTTCACAATATAAGCGTTTGCGCCCACATCGATGCCCCGTTCTTTGTCTTCACGGGATTCCAGTGCAGTGACCAGCACAACAGGAAGTTCTGCCAGTTTTTTGTCTCCCCGTATCTTTTCTGTCAGGTTAAAACCGTTCATCCTCGGCATGTCCACATCCGATATCACAATATCGAACTTCTCCGTTTTCAGTTGGGTCATCGCGTCAATTCCGTCAACGGCCGTCACCACAAAATAACCGGACGTTTCCAGAATGTTTTTCAATAACATCCTGGACGTAATGGAATCCTCAACCACAAGAACGGATTTTCTGATCACCTCGTCCTTTGCTTCGGACCTGCCCGGTTTCGGACCATAGACAGTAGCTTTCGCGGCCGATTTCATCAAATCGGGAACATTGAGAACCGGCACCACCTTCCCTGACCCGAGGATGGTCGCTCCGGCGATATTCCGCACACGGGTGAGAGGTTGGCTTAAACTTTTAATGAGAACTTCCTGCTCATTCAGGACTTCATTGACGACAAAACCAATCTGTTTCCCCTGCGACTCAAGCACCAGGACGTTCATCATGGGCAGGTCTCCGTTTTTTTCCGCAAATTCAAGAATATCTGCAAGTTTCAAAAGAGGAACGGTCATACCGTTCAGAGACAGAGTATCCCTGTTCTCGACTGTTTTGATTTCACCCCGCTTCACCCTGACAACCTTCTCCACATTGGTCGTGGGAATGATGAAGTCACGATTGGCAACAGTCACAAGAAGCCCTCGGAACGTAACCAGTGTCAGGGGCAGGGTCATTCTGAATGATGTCCCGGTATGTCGATGTGTTTCGAGCACGATCTGCCCACCAAGTTTTTCTATTTTCTCCCGGACAATGGCCAACCCGAGACCCCGGCCGGAAATATCTGTAATGATCGGGCTTGTTGAAACGCCGGATTGAAAAACGATGGCCGGAATATCCTGGTCGGTCAGTTTCGCCGCATCTTCTGAAGATATAATCCCACGTTTTATGGCTGCGTCTTTCAATGCCTGCATATCCATGCCGTTTCCATCATCAGAGAAAAGGATATCCACTTTGTTGCCTTCCATGCTTGTAACCATGATTTTAATTTTGCCGCGGGGTGACTTTTTATTTCTTAACCTGACCTCCGGTTTTTCAATCCCATGATCAATTGCATTTCTCAGGAGATGCATGAAAACGACCCGCATTTCCTCTAATATGCGTCTATCTATTTCGATTTCCCCTTCGCTGAGCACCAGTTCAATATCTTTGCTCTGCTCGCGTGACAGGTCGCGCACAAATTTTGGGAAGGCTTCAAGCAATGTCGAGAATGGCAGCATGAGGATCTTTTTCATTTCCTCAAGAAGATGATCCACCATCAGTTCCGTTGTGTAACAATGGCGACCGGCGGTTCTCCTGAGTTCGGTCAGTTTGCTTTCAAGCGCTTTCATATGGTCATGGGTCATATCGCCGAACTCTAAAGCTTTGTAATTCTCTATATCGTCCTTTCTTCTTTTCTTGCCCTGTTTGTCATCTCTTTCCCGGAGACGACGGTACTCGCAGATGGTCGGATATATATTTGACCATTGTTTTTGCCATGCCCCGAACATGTGGATCAGATCGTGTATATCCTCTAAATTTTGATCAGCCATCAGTTTCACGGAAAGCATTTCTTCACTCTGTCTTAAGAGCACATCCATCTTCTCAACAGAGATGCGGATGGTATCAGAAGGCAGTCGCTGACGAGCCGGTTCCTCCGCTTGAATTGCCGGTGTCGCCGGCCGGCCTTTTAGAGCGCCGCCTTGACCCATTTCGATCTTGGCGATTTTTTCAATAATGTCCGAAATTTTACCTGTATCAGTGCGCACCTCCTCCGGAAAAGAAAGATTCAGTTCGTTGAGAACATCCACCGCCTGGTGCAGGGTGTCAAACATAAAAGGACCCGGATCAATCTCCTGGCGCTTCAATGCGGAAAAAACACTTTCGAGGGATTGGCAGATTGTCTCGATGTCGGTCAGGTTGACTGCCCGGGCAGCGCCTTTCAGGCTATGGGCCTCACGGAACACCCTTTCTATGATCCCCGATTTACTCTGCAGATCAGGGTCTTTTTCCAACTCAATGAGGCCGGATGTGATATTTTTCAGGTGTTCGTCCGCCTCAACCCTGAAGGTGGAAAGCAGCCTTTTTGTGAACTCATCACTTTTTCTGACCATCTTCTCTTTCCCCATTTTCACACCCTGTAGAGCTTCACAATCTCCTGCAATCTCTGTCCCAGGTTATGGAGATCGTGCGCGGCCTTCTCCGTCTGCTTCGTGCTGGATGCCGTTTGCGTACTCGCTTCTCTGATGCTCTCCATGGCCGAAACGACCTGGTCCATCCCGATGAGCTGCTGCTGACTCGATGCGGCAATCTGGATCGCGGCATTGGTCGCTTCTTTAACAACACTTTCCACCAGGACATCGATCGATTCACCTGCCTGGGTTGAGAGCCGCACACCCTCTTCAACTGCCTTGCTCCCCTGTTCCGTTGCCATAACAGCCGAACCGATGGCCTTTTGAACGTCAAAGAGGATATTGCGGACCTGCGTCGTTGCCTGCTTGGACTGCGCAGCAAGACTCCGGATCTCCTGGGCGACCACGGCAAAACCTTTCCCCTGTTCACCTGCCTTTGCCGCTTCAATGGAAGCGTTCACGGCAAGGAGGTTCGATTGTTCCGCAATGTCGTTTACCGTCGCAATGATTTCACCGATCGCCTGGCTCTGCTCGCTTAACCGGACAACCATATCTGCAATGGAATCCATCTGTTCCTTGATGCGGTTCATGCTGTTGATGGTGTCTTCTATCGATTTTAAACCCGCCCGTGATATCTCTGCATTCTTCTGGCCCAGGTCGGAAACCCGCTTTGCCTTTTGATGGGTCATTTCCGCCGTCTGTTTGACTTCTTCCACCGTTGTGGTCGTCTCACTGACTGAAGTGGCTGTCTCGGAAGCCCCGGAGGTCAGTTGCGATACGGAAGCCATGATTTCACTCCCGGCTGAAGCAAGGACATTGACACCTTCAATGATCTGCTGGATCTGACTTCGCAGTTTCTCCACCATCGTTGCAAAGGCATTCCCCAGGGTATCCGCAGAGGAGAGAGGCGTCACCCTTACCGTCAGATCGCTTGCGGCAATCTTCTCCGCTATCTGCACCTTTTCCTTGAGGGACTGAACCATCAGGGTAAACGCCTGGGCAAGAGAGCCGATTTCATCCTGGCGGTCAGCGGAGCTGAGTTCAACTGACATATCACCGCCGGCAATCTTCTGAGCCGCTTCCACGACGTTGGTTAAGGGAAAGGTTATGCTCCGGGCAAAGAAGTAGAAGATCACGGAAGCAAAAAGGAGAGAGATAACACCGATGACAATGATTAAATTACGGGTAAACAGGGCAGGGGCAAGCAGTTCATCATAAGGAATCGATGTGACAACACTCCAGCCGGTTATACCCACCGGGGCAATCGAGGCAACCTTGGGCATGCCATCCAAAACATACTCTACAATGCCCTCCTGGCTGCTGCCGACAAGCTTCATCAAAGGTTCCATACCCTTGATCTGAGAGATATTCACCTTTAAGATATTTGTTTTTACAGGATGGTTGACATATAGCCCATTCTTGTCAACAATGAATGCATAGCCACCCTTACCGATTTTCGCAGCGCTGGTGATGTCAGAAAAAAATTCGAACTGCAGGCCCGTCATTATGACCCCGATGGGTTGTTTATCTTTGCCTGCCCGGATGGGAGCGGCATCTAAACATATCGCCGTTCCCTTTGTCTTTGAGAAGCCCATTTCACCAATATTTGCCTGCCCATTGATGGCTTTCTTGAAGACTTCTCTGTCGGTCACACTGGTTCCTTTGTTTTTGCCTCCATAGCCATCGGCAAAGCTGATACCGTTTTTGCCCGCAACAAGAATGTTGGAATAATGTTCGCCCGTCGCCTCCTTGATTTTACCCAACTCCCTCTCCGCCAATTCGATTTCCTTCTGACTTTTTTTGATTCCATCCCGGGCAACCTTCTCCGTCGCCTCGATCAACGCATTCGAATTCGACATATTGTGCACAATCTGAAGTTCCTTGGTTAATCCAATCTCCAACGCGCCGGCAAGGCTACGGGAAATGGTCAGCATGTCATGTTTGGCCATCTCTAAAGTGTTCTGCGTAGATTGATAGATGGCCACAATGCCAATGACGATGATAGGAATCGCGACAATCAGGATTCCACCGATTAATAGTTTAGTTCCTAATTTCAGATGTTTCATATGACCTCCTTATCTATCAATGAACATAAAATTATGTCTCCACCTCTTCATGCACGATCAGTCGCCTGTCCGTCAGAAACCTTTCCATATCCAGAACAATGAGCCTTTCACCGGTAACCCCCTTGAGATACTCCGCATGGATGCCCGTCATGGTCGAAAGGGGCGGTTGAAATTCGCTCACCGGAATGTTGCGGATGCCAATAATCTCGTCGGCGAGAATTCCCAACTCCATGGCGTCTTTTCTGACCACGATGACCTTGTTGAGATTGGTAATTCCTTTTTCCGGAAGGTCGAATAATTTCTTCATGTCTATGACCGTCAGAATCTGACCCCTTACATTGATCAGGCCGAACACGAAGACCGGTGTACAGGGCAGGGGGGTCAGTTCCGTCATGGGATAAACTTCCCGAACGAAATTGGTTTCAATGGCATAGGTCTCCTGGGCAAGGAGAAATTCCAGGACCTCAAAATATTCTTCGTCTGTTCCTTTACTCTCAATCTCCTGTGAAAGCTTTTTTGCCCTTGACCGGAGGACGGTTCTCGTTTTCTCCGATGCGACCTCAATCGGCTTTGTCATAGCGGATTCACTCTTTTCTAAAGTTTTGTCTGATTGGTTCTTCTCTTTTTTCATCATATTTCCTAAAGACGAACGGCACCGATCATTTCTGAAAGCCTCCCCGCCGTGATTCCTTCCGACTCGGGAATGATTTCATCGGGTTTATATTTTGACAGAATCTCCGTGGTATTGCCAAAATGCTTCTGCGCTTCCGCAATCTTGCCCCCTCTTAAAGAAATATTGGCAAGGGCAAAATGTGCCAGCACAAAATCAGGGTCGAGATAGAGAGCCTTCTTCAGTGACGTCTTCGCTTCTTCAACTTTTTTTTGTTCCTCGAGAATGATTGCGAGCAGATAGTGTAATTGAGGATTAAACTTTTCGGCAGAGACTGCCTTTTCACACCAGTGGAAGGCGTCTTCAAGCTTCCCCTGATTCGCAAGAATTTTAGTATAAAGAACCAGCATCTCCTGGCTGCTGCCGCCGTTGGAAATCAGCACACTCAGTCTTTCTTCCGCCTCCCGGTAAAAACCCTTCAGGTACAGAACGACCGCTTCCTCAAGGGGTGTCAGTACCGATTGCTTTGGCTTGTCTGGAACATCATAGGGTACGGTGTGAGATGGTTTTACTGATTTAAGTCGTTCAACTTTTTCAAGGGGGAGCGGGTATGGCACAATTTCTTTTTCAACATATTGTGCAATTATCCTGTCCGGCTTTATTTTACGGGTATCCTTTTTATAGAACGTTGAATCCTGAATACGGACCGTGGTAAACGACGCATAATGAATCTGTGACGTCTCGACAGGGCTTACGATCAGCCAGCCGTTGTCAACAAGGGACCGGTAAAAACGTTCTGCCGCCCGGTTGACATGCTCGGGCGCAAAGTACATCAGGACGTTGCGACAGAAGATAAAATCCATGGCATTGGTATTGGTCTGAAGTGCGGGGTAAACATCCTCTGAAAGATTAAGATAAGAAAAAGTGACCATCTTCCTGATGTCGGGACGGAGCAAATAACGATTGCCATTCATCCTTTCGAAATATTTATCTTTAAAAAATGGCGGCGCATCCCGGAATGACCAATCTGAATAAATCCCTTCATCTGCTTTCCGGAGAGCTGCGGTGTTGATGTCCGTAGCGAAAATGGTAATGTTCCATTCCCTCAGGTCGGGAATCAATTGATCAAGAAGGATGGCGATGGAGTAAGGCTCCTCCCCGGTAGAACATCCGGCACTCCAGAATCTGAGACGCTTTCCTGTCCTTCGACGGGCGTCAATCAAGCCTGGCAGCATGGCCTGCTCCAGGATTTCAAATGCCCTTCTCTCCCTGAAGAAATAGGTTTCACCCACGGTGAGATGACTTGCCAGGATTTCAATCTGTTTTTGCGTCGGCGATGAAGAGAGAAGCCACTCAATAAATTTACCGAGGTCTTCAAATCCGAAATCAATCATGGCGGCCGCCATCTTCGGATGAAGTTCATTCCACCGCTTTTTGGTAAAGTGAAAACCTATTTTAGCCGTCAGGTATTCGCTCAATCCGTGGAGAAGCACGTCGGGAATATTCTTGCAATCAGTCTTTCCGTTCATTCCGGTTCAATTCCTCCAGCGCTTCATGAAGCGCTTTCTCTTCCTGAAGAGAAAGAAACTGTTCAAGATCATGAATGAGAATCATGCCGTCTTCCGTCTTCACAACACCTTCAACATACTCCAGCCCGGGCAGGATCTTTTCACCCGCAATAATCTTCTCTTCCGGAATTTCAATGACATCGTTCACGGAATCCACAAGCAGCGCGACGGTGCGTTTCGATGTGGATGCGATAATCAACTGGTCGCCCAGTTGCATTTCCCTCTGGGGCAGCCGGAAACGTTTGCGGATATCAAATACTGGAATGATCAGGCCATGCATGTTGATAACGCCAAGAACGATTTCCGGCACCTTCGGCAAGCCTGTTATCTCAACAACACGAATAATTCGGATGATGGCAGAAAGGAACAGGGCATATTTCTGGTCGTCAAGATTAAAATTAACAAGTCGCATCAATCGATTCATCTGTTTTTACTCCTGCCTTTTCTCATGATCACTTTCATGCCCTTATCTTTCGTAGTTGTTTCTTCACGGTTTCCGGTTTATTCTTTGCTAATTCTTCAATTACATTCGGAATCTCTTCGATTTCCGCTACCTTATCAAAAAAATAATCGGCTCCCAGTTCCTCGCATTTTTTCCGGTATTGAGGATATGGATAATTGGTCAGCATGATGACACGGATCGGCAGCTTTTTATCTCTGATATCCTTTAAAACATCGATACCGTTCAGGCCGGGCAGGCGTATATCCAGGATCACCACCTCCGGATTTGATTCCGAGATGGATGTGATGGCATCCTGGGCATTGTGTGCTTGCCCGACGATTTCAATGTCGGCAATATGCATGAGCATTTGTTGCAGCCGCTCACAGACGATATTCGAATCATCAACGATAAGAACTCTCATGACAAACCTCGCAGGAAGAAATTTCAATTTCGCATATTACTATCACCGGTGTCACCGGGACTTGTCTGTCAGGGAAATGCTGATCTTTTTGTAGGGGAATCCCTACAGGGAATTTGATAATCGGAGGAATGTTGAATGATAATGTTCAGACGAGGTGATGATCGAGGGCATAGTGGATCAGATCCGAATTGGTGCTCATTCTCATTTTTTCCATGATGCGGCTGCGGTAGGTGCTAACCGTTTTTTCGCTGATGCAGAGTTCGTCCGCGATACCTTTCAAAGATTTCCCCCCGGCGATCAGGCACAGGATCTGGAATTCGCGATCCGAAAGGTTCTCATGAGGCGGCCTATCGAACACACCCAGACGAGAAACCAGTTTTTCGGCAAGAGATGCGCTGACATACTTACCCCCTGCATTTACCTTTCTGATGGCCTTAACCAGTTCTTCCGGCGCCCCCTCTTTCATCAGGTATCCCGAGGCGCCGGCTTTAATGAGCCGCAAACCGTACTGGTCCTCCGGGTGAACGCTCAGAATGAGGATCGGGAGATTTGGATGCTCATATTTTAATTGTTTCAACACATCAAAACCGCTCCTGTCGGGCAGTGTGATATCCAGAAGAATGAGCGTGCAGTCCGTCTTTCGAACAAGCGAAAAACACTCCCCGGCGTTTTTCGCCTCCCCCGCAACCTGCATATCCGGTTCGTCTTCGATGATCTGCTTCAGGCCGCGCCGCACCACCGGATGGTCATCAACGATAATCACTTTGATCATGATGGTTCTCCCTCAAGCACCTATGATGGAACCCAACTGACTTATAGGCAGCGCTTTCATGCCACTCTTAAGAGTTGTGGTCGGAAAATTCTCCTTGCTTCCACGATAAATAAGATATTTGGCTATCTTGTAGCGTGTATTCGCTCTGGCAAGACGTCCTTCATGTTGAGATTTGTAAACCGTTACTTTATAAAACTCAAGACAATAAATCATACCTGCGGCGAGGGTATTTTATGTCGCGGTATTTTCAGGACCAGGGAGGTCCCGCCACCAGGCTCACCACGAATTGAGAATTCTCCTCCAAAAGCCAGAACACGTTCTTTCATGCCGAGCAGACCGAGGGATTCTGGATTCAGAATTTCCTCCTCTGTGATTCCCCTGCCGTTGTCTCTGATCTCAAGAACAAGACTTTCATCCCCGAAAAGACTTCTCTCATCTTCTCGTAAAACGACGACAACCTTTGTTGCTTGGGAGTGTCGTATCACGTTCGTGAGCGCTTCCTGAAAGACGCGGAACACACCAATGGCTGTTTCATCTTCCAGGTTAATATAATCTATGGATGTGACAAACTCACATTGTATCTCTGTGCGGCTTGTAAATTCCTGCGACTGCCAACTCAGAGCGGCTATCATCCCTAAATCGTCCAAAACGGATGGCCGCAAATCTGCGGATATACGACGGACTACCTTGATCATCTGATCTATCAACGCATTCGACGTATGAATCTTGTCCATCAAGGCAACGCGCTCTTCACCCGGGTCTGCGTTGCCTATCTTGCGTAACAGCCATGAGAGATCCATCTTCAACCCGGTAAGTCCCCCTCCCATTTCGTCATGAATTTCTCGCGCAACCATGAGTCTCTCTTCTTCGCGTATCTGTTGCAGTCGTCCGGCAAGGGCGCGTAACTGTGCACGAGAAACCCTCAATTCCTCCTCCGCCTGCTTGCGCTCGGTGATGTCATCATATACAGCAACGATCTCGCCGGAGGGAAGTCGATAGACAAAGTTTTCGTACCAACCCTGCAATTGTTCATCCTGGTAGAACTTGGCTGGGTAATGCTCGGAAATTCCGGTCGTCCAAACCCGCTTGAACACTTCCAGTAGTCCAAATTTATTGATGCCCGGCCTGACTTGATAGATGCTCTTTCCGATGATATCCTCTTTCCGGTCGCCATCCAGCCGCTCACCAGCTAGATTGAAATCCTTGAAGATAAAATCGTTACCGTTGTTCGTTACTTCATAAATGGCAGCACCGCTGCTGATATTGTTGAAAAGTTCACGGTAACGTATCTCGTTCTCCCGTAGCGCCTCCTCCGCCTGCTTGCGCGCGGTGATGTCTCCGTAAGCTATGGCCACACCGAAGTTTTTCAGTGGGATGGGTGCGGCGGTAACATTAATCCAAGTGATCTCCTGGTTGCCTTTAACGATTCCCATTTCCACATTTTCAACAAGACAGTTCTCCTTCATTGCCCGGACACTTGCATATTCATGGACTGGCATAGGGGTTCCATCCGGACAAATGATCTGCCACTCGGGTCCAACATAGTTTCGCGATATTTGCTCTTCGCGCGAAATTTTCAGCAGCCTTTCCGATTCTCGATTGGTCTCGATGATATGCCCGACCGCATCCGTAATACTGATGCCCAAGGGAAACGCGTCAAATAAAACCCTGTATTTTTCAAACGTGATATGGAGTTCTTCCTCCGCCCGTTTGCGGTCGGTGATGTCGCTGTATAAGACTTGAAACTGCCTTTCAGTATCCCATAATATTTCCTTGCGGAAGACCTGGAGATGACGGACTTCACCGTCTTTCCTTACGATGTTTATTTCGTATTCAATCGGGGCATCGTCCCCTCGTTTTCTTTTTTCCCTTCTCATCTGGTGCTCGGCAAGGCTCTCCGGGGTATAGCGCTTCTTCACGGGGGTTATTTTCAATTCCTCAAGGCTGTCATAGCCATAGATATCCAGAATCGCCCGGTTGGCATAAATAGTCTCACCTTCTGCAGTTATGATGCGCACCCCCAGCGGCGACTCATCCAGAGAACGGCGGAAGTTTCCTTCACTTCGGTGCAACATATCCTCTGCCCGCTTGCGGTCGGTGATGTCTCGAGCGATTCCAAATTCTCCTATCACTTTTCCTTTTTCAATATTCGGAACGCTTGTAAACTCCCCACTAATATACTTCCCAGATCTCGAGAGAATACGTAGTTCATAAGGTTGAATGATTTCCCCGCGCAAGACCTGCTGAAATGTTTCCGCCGCGAGTCCAAGATCATCAGGATGCATAAGGGGCATGAACGGTTTACCAAGCCATTCAGCCCGCGACCAACCCGTAATGCTTTCAAACGCAGGATTCAGTGAGGTAATCGTTCCATCTTCAGCGGAAAGGCTGTAGATGACCTCAGGGGTATTTTCAATAAGAAGGCGATATCGTTCCTCACTCTCACGCAACGCCTCCTCCGCCTTTTTGCGCACTGATTCAGATTGCTCCAGTTCCTCAATCCTCTGCCTCAGAGAAACCAGTTCCTGGATCAAAGCCTGTTTTGTCCTGGATTGATCTTTCATGGGGTTATTCTTTATTTCCGCTCATAACGGCAGACCTGTAAGATCTCCTCAAGGTCTGTAATCCCCTGAAAGACCTTGTGGATGCCATCCATGATCAGGGTTCTCATCCCATTTTGGATCGCTATGATTTTCAATTCATCAGCGACTGCCTTATGCCGAATGGCTTTCTTAATATCTTCGGTACTGATGAACAGTTCATGTATGGCAATGCGTCCCTTGTAACCGCTGCCGTTGCATATTTCACAGCCGACCCTCTTCATCAGCCTGAGGTCCGGGGAATAGTTTGCGCCGCCGTGCTGATGAAACCATTGGGCATCGTAAATCCGCACAAGTTCATCATAGGCCTGTTGATCAGGATGATAGGGCTCCTTGCATTTTTCGCAAAGTCGCCGGGCGAGGCGTTGCGCGAGAACCCCCAACAGGGCGTCAGCAAAATTAAAGGGGTCCATACCCATGTCAATCAAGCGGACAACCGTCTCCGGCGCGTTGTTCGTATGAAGCGTACTGAGAACCAGGTGACCTGTGAGGGAGGCTTCGATGGCTGTTTTTGCCGTTTCCGAATCCCGCATTTCACCGATCATGATCACATCAGGGTCAGCACGTAAAAAGGAACGCAGGGCTTCCGAAAAGGTCAGCCCGATTTTCGCATGCACCTGAACCTGTCTTAGTCCCTCCTGGGTGATTTCAACAGGATCCTCTATGGTCCATATCTTTACTTCCGATGTATTGAGATATTTCAGCGCCGAATGGAGAGTCGTTGTTTTACCTGACCCGGTAGGACCGACACAGAGAATGAATCCATAGGGTTGATCCAGGATACTTTTTAGAGCCCCGAGATTGGCTTCCGACAAGGCCAATCCTTCGAGAGGCATTGGTTTGGAAGAGGTCAGAATCCGCAAGACGGCGTCTTCTTTGCCACCGACGGTCGGCGTCACCTCCACCCGATATTCAATTTGATTATTCTGATGCCGGATAATGATTTTGCCGCTCTGGGGTTTTCGCCGCTCCGAAATGTCCAGGTTGGACATGATTTTGATTCTCGAAATGATCGCTTTCTTGAACATCGTCGGAATCTGCTGGACAACATGGCAGATACCGTCAATGCGGTATCGTATCCGAAAGGGTTGTTCTCGCTGGCCGGGCTCAAAATGAATATCTGACGCCTTCTTCACATAGCCATCCATGAGGATCTTATTGACCAGCATCACAATCTGGGAATCCGATTCACTGACTTCGGCTTTTTCCGCTTCTTCCTCAATGATAAGCTGGTCTTCGGACAGGCCGTCGATGAAATCCTCTAACCTGTATTCCTCCTTTGGATAATACTTGAGAATCGCCCTGCTGATCTGAACAGATGTCGCGACGACCAGTTCGATTCGACGTTTGATGTAGAATCGCAGCGAATCCGGAATGGAATAATCAGTCGGCTCTGAGGTTGCCACGACGACCCGCTTCCCGTCATCTTCCAATGGCAGTACCAGCAAACCATAGACAACGTCGATGGGGAGGCAGGCCAACGCCTTTTTTGTAGGAACCACGGTCTCAAGATCAACAAAAGGCAGGCGGAACTTGACCGCCAGCGCCATGAGGAGCTGGGCTTCGTTAATCACTCCCTCATCGATCAATAGCCTTCCAATTCTTTTCTTTTTATCGCTTCCCTGGATTGACAGGGCTTTATCCAGCTGCTCCTTCGTCACCAGGCCCGCTTCGATCAGGATGTCCCCCACTTTCATCTGGGTTGAAACTTTTCCGTCCCGATTGGCTTTTTCAATGGCATTTTCGATGGCCTGACGGGGCAAATCCTGCTGCTCAGAAATGATATCTCCCAGTCGTTTCTCTCGCAAATTTTTCTGTTCATTCAGAGCCTTGTCAATAGAAAAATGGGTCACCAGTCCCTTTTCTTCAAGAATTTCTCCGATCGGACGCTTTTCCTGGCGAATCTTGACGCCATGGGTCGTAAAAAAGATCAGTTTGTAGGGAAGTGTCAGATCTCTCGACAAACCATAAAAGCCGCTCGTGAGCTGCTGATCTTTTATGATGGCGACAGGGTAACGATTTCCCGTCACCGTGATGACTTCTTCCAGTGTCTGTTCATGGCTGGAAAAGGTCTTGGAATGCGCCTTCGGCATCATCATGACACAGCAAACTTTGGAAAGGTGGAACGTCTGCGTATTGCCGTTTCTTGCCAATTTTACGCGGATCTCATTTTCAGCGGGCTGGAAGGGACGGGCCAGATCCGCTTCTTCTCGTCGTCCGTCCATCAACTCTAAGATGACATCATATTTCATCGCAGGACCTCCCGTATCTACATAAAGTTGATTCCCGGTTTGATCTCCAGAACATCCGGCCTGAAAATGACCATGATTGCTTGAACCAGTTCGGAAATTCTCTGCTTCAAAAAAGCCAGTTCCTGTATCAGGACCTGCTTTGTCTTGGATGGTTCTTTCATAGGGTTGCCCGCTGTGTTTTGAGAGGATCTGTGGGGTTGGAAAGTTAACCAGTGACTGTCATGACCGGTTGATGATTCTCAGTCATGGCCAAATGAATTTATCTATCTAATAATAGGCGCTAAATTTTGTATTATGTCAAGTGGAATCGTTGCTATCGTCCATCTTCTCATCTCAAATCTTGACCTCCGAGGAACGAAGGAATCTTGAGTAGTGCAGGAAGACCGCGAGACTGGATTAGACAGGATCTGTCAAGGTGAATGACCCTTCAGGATAGATCATAACATTCTTTCGATTTCGCTCATTTTTTCTTCAAGGCGTTTTTTGGAGACGGGGTAGGGCGTTTTCAGTTCCTGGGCGAACAGCGAAACCTTGTACTCTTCGATCAGCCAGCGGAAATCCTCGAGGGTTTGCCTTTTTTCCACGGAAGTCAGAGGCGTCAAGTTGTTGAGGCTGTCCTGCAGGAATTCCTCGAAGGGTTTGATCTCCCGGGTCTTTGACCGGTCCTTCTCCAGATGAAGAAGTCCTCTCTCCGCCCGGATCATCAGGGCTTTCAGATAACGGACCATATGACTGAGCCTTTCGGCATCGTACCTCAGGAGAAAATCCGGGGGAATCAGAAGGTCCAGATCCCGTTTCAGGGATTCCAGAAACTTCAGCCCCGGCGTATTGGGCCGATTGGCCGTCTCAAGAGTCCGCAGGGTCATGACCGTTTCATGATAAGCTTTTACGACGGGCTTGATCTCGCGAAGAATTTCCTGCCCTCGCAGCAGTAATCTGGAGGCGGCTGCTTCCGCGTGCTGCCGGAAAGCATCCGCTGTCCGGACGGAAACAGCGAAAAGATCCCGACTAACCTTTTCATAAAGTCTGCTTTCAAAAGCTTTCTGACCGCCGAATACACCGGCCCAAATCTTCATGTCTCCGGAAAGGGTAAGAGTTTTTTTCAGATATTTCAGCTCCGGCTGGAAAAGAATGGTGTAAAGCATCATGACGCCCTTACGGTGGGCTTCATCCGCTTCCCGCCTGTTCGGATACAGCCGGATATTGACGGATCCCTCCGCTGCTTCGATGCCCGGATAGGCGAATCCCTGAAGGGCCCCATGGCTTTCGACGGGGATTTCTTCAGGCAGATCACCGAAATCCCATTGCGTCAGTCCCGTCTTTTCCCAGATTTTCCTGGCTTTATTGAAAGCGATAGATTCCTCAGCGGCCAAAACGTTGTCCTGGAACAGGCGGAGATCGCGGCCGGATGTCACTTCCTGTCCTTTGGCATCCACAATCGAATATCGCATCTGCAGGTGTTCCGGGAGTTTATCGACCGGCCAGGCAGCGGCAGGGATATTGACGCCGAACCGTCCATGGATGAACTTTCCCAAAGCCGACAGAAGGGATCCTGCATCGGAAGGAAGTTCGGATTGAATCAGACGGCTGGTTTCCGAAAGGGGCTGGAGCTTTTTCCGGTATTCCTTGGGAAGACCCTTGAGCAGGGCATTGATTTTTTCCTGGAAGAGGCCGGGGATGGACCAGTCTGCTGTTTCCGTGGGTACTTTCGGAAGGAGATGGACGGGAACCTTCATGGTGACGCCATCCTCCGGATGTCCGGGGTCGAAGCGGTAGGAAAACTTGAAACGGAGTTTGCCGGATGCGAATTCATCGGGGTAAAGGGCAAGCGTTTCCTCGTCGGGTAGATTGTTCAGAATGTCCTCTTCCTTCATGCAGAGGAATTTGTCGCCGCCCTGTTCCCGGATCAGCTTCTGGAGGGTCCGGACATCATAAATGCCCGGCAGACGCTCCTCGTAGAACCGGGCAATCTGTTCCTCATCAGCAAGCAGGTCGTGGCGACGAATCTTGTCCTCCATGGTTGATACCTTTTCCATCAGTTTCCGGTTGTGAGTCAGAAAGGGCCAGGTCTGCCTGACATTGACTTCGATGAGGGCGCTGCGGATGAAAATATGTGAGGAGGTGTCCGGATCAATCCGTCCATAGGATACGGGGCGGCCCGGGATGATCACCAGACCGAAGAGGCTGACTTGTTCCAAAGCAACCACTTCCCCGCGGTTTTTCTCCCAGTGCGGCTCCGCATAGGTCGATCGGCACAGATCGCCCCCGACCCCTTCCAGCCAACCGGGATCGATATTGGCCACTGTTCTGGCAAAGAGACGGGACGTTTCGACGATCTCCGCAGCAACGATCCAGTTCCCCCCTTTGTTGAAAAGGCCGGACCCGGGGAAGATCATGACTTGTCGGCCCTTTGTGGCCGTATAAAAGTTCTTTTCTTTTTTCACGGCGATGTTGGACAGATAGCCGCTGAGAATAGACTTGTGGATACCCGTATTTAACTTTTCCATATCCTGCAGTTTCTGCTTCACCGGTTTCTTTTTCCCGCTCTGTTCATCCAGGATCATGCGGATTTGATCATGAACATCGCGCCATTCCCGCATTCTCCGATACGACAGGAAGTGCTCCCGGCAGAATTTTCTCATCTTGTTCTGTGTTTTCAGCGAATCCCACTGTCCGTGATAATGGTTCCAAATCCGCAGGAGGGTGATAAAATCGGAGGTCGGATCCTTGAAGGGGACATGGACCTGATCGGCCCGCTGTTCCTGTTCCATGGGGCGTTCACGGGGATCCTGAATGCTCAGGGCAGAGGCGATAACCACCACTTCCTCCACACAATGCTCATTCTCAGCTTCAAGGATCATCCGGGAAATCCGGGGATCAATGGGCAGGCGGGCCATACGCCGTCCCTTCTCAGTCAACTGAAATGATCCTGCATCGGCTTCGTCGCCGTTCTTTCCGGTTTTTTCGATCGCCCCCAGTTCCTGGAGGAGATCGATGCCGTCCCGGATGGCCTGCGGGCCGGGCGGATCGATGAAGGGGAAAGCGGAGATATCGCCGAGATGAAGGGAAAGCATCCTCAGAATGACCTCGGCGAGATTGGCTCTCAGAATCTCCGGTGCAGTGAACAAGGGACGTTTTCCGTAATCCTCTTCGCCGTAAAGACGGATGCAGAGGCCATGCTGGACCCGCCCGCACCGTCCCTTTCGCTGCTCGGCGCTGCTGCGCGAGACGGGCCGGATCGGCAGGCTCGTGGTTCGGGTGCGTGGATTGTACTGGGAAATACGCGCAAGTCCCGTATCGATGACATAACGGATCCCCGGAATGGTGATGGAGGTCTCTGCCACATTGGTGGCCACGATAATCTTCTGTGATGCCGTGGGCTGGAAGACGCGGCGCTGTTCCTGCCAGGAAAGCCGGGCGAACATGGGAAGGATGACACAATCCGGATAATCCCTCCCTTCCAGGAGATCGCAGATTTCCCGGATATCCTGCTCCGTCGGCATAAAAATCAGGATATCGCCTCGCTGCCGTCCTTTTTTCAGATCATCAACCGTCCGGACGGCCATATCAATATAGGTGATATCCCCTTTTTCTTCCTCGTCAGGATCCAGGGGACAATAACGGATGTCTACGGGATACATCCGTCCGGAAACTTCGATAATCGGCGCGTCATCAAAGGCCCGGGAAAACTTTTCCGTATCGATGGTGGCGGAGGTGATGATCACCTTCAGGTCCTGCCTGACCTGGGTCAGTTTTTTTAGAATACCCAGCACGAAATCAATGTTGAGGCTCCGTTCATGAGCCTCATCCACAAGGATGGTATCGTAGGACCGCAGACGCGGATCCGCCTGGGCCTCCATGAGCAGGATGCCGTCGGTCATCAGTTTGATAAAGGGATGCGGGCCGCTCCGGTCTTCAAAACGGATTTTGTATCCCACAGACCGGCCCACCGTCTCCCCCAGTTCCTCAGCGATCCGCTGGGCGACGGTCACGGCAGCGACGCGCCTCGGCTGGGTGCAGCCGATGATGCCCCGGATGCCTCTCCCTGCTTCCAGACACATCTTGGGGATCTGGGTCGTCTTTCCCGAGCCGGTTTCACCGGTGATCACGATGATCTGGTGCTGCCGGATCGCCCGGATGATATCCTCTCTTCTGGCGGCAATCGGCAGGGATGCCGGATAGTTGATCCTGGGAAGAGAGCGGTTCTGTCGCGGTTTTTTGTGCAAGGGGGCAACCTCTTTATAGCCTTGCGCCGGGTAGGTGCAGGTGATTGGCAATAAAATACATGGCCCCTTCAAAGTCAAGGTAAATGAGCAGGGAGCTTTCTTATTTACATTGCATTCCCGCCGGATGTTGTGATAATTTTACAAATACCGGATTCGCCGCTTGCGGACTGTTTTTCAGTACATTCATATTTTAGGGATTTAGTTTATGCCGCTGGTCACCTTTTATTTTCAGCTCCATCAGCCTTTTCGTCTTCATCCCGATCGGGGCAAGTTTCTCTGGGACAAGGTCAATCAGGATGTTTTTTTAAAGGTTGCGGAAAAATGCTACCTGCCGGCAACCCGCATGTTTACAGAACTCATCGCTAAAAACCCGGGGTTCAAGATCACCCTGAGCATGTCCGGCACGCTTCTGGAGCAGGCCGAGCTTTATCAGCCCGAGGTGATCAAGGCCCTTCAGGAGCTGTTAGATGCCGGTCAGGAACGCCATCAAGTGGAATATCTGGATGAGACCTACTACCACTCGCTGACCAGTCTCTTCATGGATCCCCAGAAGCAGGAATTCCGTGATCAGGTCTCTCTGCACCGGGAAAAAATCAGGAAACTCTTCGGCATCTTTCCGACGTCCTTCCGGAACACCGAACTCATGTATAACAATAATATCGCAGACGTCGTGGCTGATATGGGTTACCTCTCCATCCTCTGCGAGAAGCGGGAAGACATGTTTACCCAGGCGGATCGTCCCATTTCGCCGAATGCAGTTTTCCGGGCCAAGGACAGCCGACTCATTGTCATTCCACGCAACCGGGAACTCAGTGATGACGTGGCTTTCCGTTTCCCCAATCAGCCGATTGCCGCGGAGCAGTATGCCGCCTTCATCGCCAAAATAGACGGCGAGGCCGTGCTGCTGGGCTTTGATTACGAGCACATCGGAGAGCACATCTGGGAGGATAAAGGTATCTTCGAATTCTGGCGGGGGCTTCCGGAAGCCTTGGCCAGGCATGATAACATCGTCATCGCCAACCCCACGGAAGTTGCGGAACGATTCAAAGATGCGGACTGTCCGATGCTTGACATTCACGGTTTGTCTACGTCCTCCTGGGCCGACGCCGGCCGGGATACCTTCGGCTGGCTGGGCACCATGACACAGCACGAACTGTTTCAGGACATTCAGAAGATGGAAAGCGAGGCGCGTCAGGCGGGCGGGGAACTGTTCACCAAATGGCGGCAACTGACCACTTCTGATCACGTCTATTTCATTCATGAACGGATCGGAGAGGATCATGCTGTCCACTCCTATTTCAATCCTTATGGCGGTTCCATCGCCCAGCCGTCCCATATCCTGACGCGGAAAATCGATTATCTGGATGTGGCGATCAAGCGGTTCGAAGTCATCCGGAAAACAGAAAGGACCGCCGTTCTGATGATCACACCGGAAACGGGAAGACTGCCGGAAGACATGGGCGGTCTGGCCAAATATATTTCTGGAAAGAGCGGTGGCCAGGGGGAGGTCGTTTCAGCACTCTGTGAAGGGCTGCTGGAAAGAGGCATCGATGTGCATCTGGCTACCCTTAATTTGAAAAAACGTTTCCAAAGGGAATCCGATCTGGATGAATATGGATGGCGGGCGATCCGATATAAAATTGACTCCGAAAAGATCCATCTGATCAGCTCGGCCATCTTTGCCGATAATCTGAGCGCCTATTCCGGAGATCCCATTGCCACCGCAGCCGAATTTCAGCGGGAGATCATCAACAACATCATCAAGACGGTCCGGGGAAAACATGAGGGACGGCTGATCTTACACAGCCATGACTGGATGGCGGGTGGAGCGATCACGGCCTATGCCAACGCCACGGACCTGCCCGTGCTGCATACGGTGCACAATGTCTTTACGGCCGATCTGCCGCTGGATCTGCTCACGGGGGTTAATCTCCGCAATTTCGAAAATAACCTTTATTATTCCGAAGCATACGGAAGGAAATGCATCGACTGCCAGGCCACGGCCATCAAGAATGCCACGATGATCAACTTTGTCGGTGAGCGGTTTCTCAAGGAGGTCGTGGACGACTATTTCCTGGATCGGCCCCTCGTCCCGATAAGCGTCCGGAATGAAGTCAAGGCCAAATATTACCATGACTCGGCGCGGGCGATCATCAATGCTCCGGCATCCAACATGTACCCGGAAAACTGTGACTATCTCGTCAGAAAATACGGTCCTGACGATTCCGTTCTGGCCGCCAAGCGTGAAAACCTTGTGGAATTTCAGAAGAGAACAGGGTTGTCGGTCGACCCCTATGCCATTTTGTTCTTCTGGCCCTCCCGGCTGGATCCCTTTCAGAAAGGGGTTGAGCTGCTGGAAGCGGTCATCGGGCACTTCGTCAATGTTTACGGTAATGCCCAGATTGCCGTCATCGCCGACGGCGTCGGCAGCGACCGGACGCATGTGGATATCCTGGGCCGGATTGCCTACAGTTCCGGGGGAAGAATTACCTATCAGCCCTTCCAGGAAGGCCTGGCGATGCTGGGTTATGCGGCGGCCAGCGACGTCTTCGGGGCGTCCCTCTATGAGCCCTGCGGGCAGATCGATCAGGTGGGAAACCTCTGCGGGGCCACCGCCACCAATCGCGATACCGGCGGCTATCATGACAAGATCCGAGAACTGAGGCTGAAAATGGACGGCGCCCCGCAGGACGTGGGCAACGGATTTCTCTTCCGGGACTATGACGCCGGCGGACTCTGGTACGCCCTCGAAAAGAGTCTCGCCTTTCATCGCAAACCGGACGAGATCCGGGAGACACAAATAAAAAGAATCATGAAAGAGTCAAGACAGAGGTATGACCTGGGCTATATGGTCGCCCAATATATCCGGATCTATGAAAGGCTGAACGGCGGCAGACCGCTGGCGTAAGCGCTCCCGTCAGTTCATTCTTTATGTCATTCCCGCGAAAGCGGAAATCCAGTCATTATTTTTTATCTTCTCCAGCCCAGATCGATGTTCATATCCTTCGGGGCTTCCAGATTCACCGTGGTCAGGATTGATTTCTTCTGACCGGCCGCTATCTCCAGATTCCAGATCCAGTTGGCGATGTTCTGCTCTGAGGGTTCCGGTTCGTTTTTCAGGGTCAATTTGATCCGCGTGTCGCGGCTCTGCGGAAGCGATTCTTCAACCCGGACCTTGACGGCGGAGCTTCTTTTGTTTTCAATATCGGTCCGCCATTCCCACTGATAGGTCTGCTTGTCCGCCAGAAATGTTTTTTCACCGGATTGCCTGGACAGCAGGTCGATTTTCACAGATACCAGCGGATCCGCGCCGAAAAAAAGGCTCCCCTCCCGCCCGGCAAAGGCAAAATGACGCTTTCCCAGGATCGCGCCGTCCATCATGAAAATGGCCTGACCCGACGGAATCTCCCGGGCTTCCGGGAAATTGACAAATGCCCGGACAAAGGCCATGCCGCTCAGGCTGGGTCTGACCAGGTAAGTAAAATCGGCTGTCCAGGGCTCTTCCTGAACCTTGACCCGCTGCCTGGCGCCCGCGGGCAGGGTAACTTTGCCCAATTGCCAGAGCGAGTAAGTGCTCTGCCTGATTTCCTGCGGTGCTGCCGCCGGCGCTTCCTCCGCTTGATCAGCCGTCTCGGAAAGGGCCGTCATGGCCTCCGCCCTGGCGCCTTTGCTTTTGGCTTTTCTGTAAATGATCGCCTGGCGGGGCTGGATGATCCAGGGAGGCAGTTCCTGTGGGGCGATAGCCGGTAAGGGCTGGAGTGTGGCCAGATTCATAGCCACCTGGCTCCAGTCCTGTCCGGAGCTCTGCCAGATTTCCGCCTCCCAGGTGAACAGGATCTGATTTTCCCGGGGTCTGGCTTCTAAGCGATACAGCGGAGACCAGCCACAGCCGGACAGGGCATAGCTGTAAGTTACAGATACGTCCCCTGCTGTTGACGAACCCGACAAAAGCAGCGTGACCTCCCAGATGTTATCTTTTTTGCCTGCCGTCCGGTTCAACTCCTCCTGAAGTTCGCCGAGCTGCTTGTCCAGTTTTTCCAACTCCGGTTCCTGGGACAGTTTGTCCTGATAGGCCTTCTTGATATTTTTGCCGATCGCGGCGGCAAGATTGCCGGCGTCGCCGATCGTTTTCACCTTGGCCTTGGTCTGCAACTGCCAGAACTGGATCTGCGTCTCCAGGGCGCGAATAGCCGCCTGCACGGCATTTCTTTCATTTTTCAGGGTCTGGATTTTCTTGCGGAGTTCCCTGATTTTCTCATCATCCTGCCTGACGATCTGGCGCCAGGTCTGATCCATGATCCGGAGTTTGCCGGCCTCATTCAGGCGGGTGACCAGCGAATCGGGATCGGCCTGGGCGGGAAGCGTGAAGAGCGCTTTTTTCAGATTTTCCGCCGGGGTGATCTTCAGTTTCGCAATTTCCACAACCTGCGCGGAAGCCGGGAACAGCGTGACCTCACGGGGAACGGCCCATCCTTGATCAGGATGAAGAAAGAAAAAAAGGGAAAAACAGATCAGACAAACAGCGCGAGTAAGATGTTTCATCGGTTTCCTCCTGTTTTGAAAAAGCACCGAAAGACAAAGACGTAAAAAGATCATGAGAGACCTTTTAAATCATTCCCTCTGGACCTTGCGAACGCAGCGAAGCAATCTCATGAATGAAGAATATTCTATCCGATTAGATGGGCACGGTGCTGCGTACCGCGCAAGGGCCCCTGATAACAATTTTCAGCCTTCTGCAATGACTCTGGCGATTTTCCGGACGTTTTCCATGATGTCGTCCAAATCGGCATGCAGCAGCTTCCGGTCTTTCATCACCAGTTTTCCGTTAATGATGCTGGCCACCACGTCTGCACCGGATGCGGCATAGACGAGATGCGAATAAACCTGATAGACCGGCGTCAGATGCGGCTTTTTCATATCGACGAGAATCAGGTCTGCGCATTTCCCGGGTTCGATGGAGCCGATCTGATCACCCAGGCCCAGAACCCGTGCGCCATGGATGGTCGCCATTTTCAGAGCCGTGCGGGCATCCAGTACCGTCGGGTCCATCGCCGCAACCTTATGGAGTTTCGCCGCCGTTCCCATTTCCCGGAAGAGATCCAGGTCATTGTTGCTGGCACAGCCGTCCGTGCCCAGTCCGACGGTGATCCCTTTCCGGAGCATCGCCGGAACGGGCGCTACACCGACAGCCAATTTCATGTTGCTTTCCGGATTGTGAGATACCTTTGTGCCGGTATCGCGCAGTATCTCCAGCTCTTCCTCGTCCACCCAGACGGCGTGAACAATGACCGTCCGTTCATCCAGCACTCCAAGTTTCTGCAGATGGCGGATCGGCGTGAGCCCGTAACGTTCCTGAATGAGCTTGATCTCATCCTGCGTTTCCGCCACATGGGAGAGATAAAGGACGTCCTTTTCGCGTGCCACCTGCTTGAGCGTGATCAGCGTTTCTGCCGCACAGGTATAAGGTGTATGGCAGAAGAGGGCAGGGGAGATCAGCGGCGAGCGGTCTTTCCATTTATCAATGAAGGCTTCTGCAATCTTGATATTTTTTGCCGGTTCCGGCTGATCCGGCGTCGGAAAATCGATGAAGCCCTGGCTTACGATTCCCCTCATCCCCATGTCGATGGCGGCCTGCGCCACACTGGACTCGTAGAAATAACCGTCGCAGAAGGTGGTGGTCCCGGAAAGGATCATTTCGGCCATGGCCAGCCGGGAACCGGCATAGACCATGTCGCGGTTCACATATTTTCTCTCCGCGGGGAAGATGCGCTCATGCAGCCATTCCATAAGCGGCATATCATCGGCATAGCCCCGGTAGCAGACCATGGGCAGATGGCTGTGGGTGTTCACGAGACCGGGCAGGATAACGCAGCCCTCTGCGTTCAGGATTTCTTTTGCCGGGTAATGTTTTCCCGGAGGATTTTCACCTTTTTCCACGAGAATAATCCGGCCATCCCGGATGCCGATCACCGGGTTCTCCATGGTATCCATGCTTTCCGACAGAGTCAGAAGTGTACCGCCCATGATGAGAATATCAAACGAAGGCTTTTCTTCCATTTCAATTCTCAAAGCTCTTTTTCACCTGCACGGCAATGTCCCTCACGCGGGCCATCGCCTCCTTTTCATTGATGGTAAGCAGTTGACGGTTTTCCATGACCAGTTTGCCATTGATAAAGACCGTGTCCACGTCCGCACCGCCCGCCGCGTAAACTAAATGGGAATAGGCGTGATAGAGGGGCGTCAAATGCGGTTTGTTGAGGCCGAGGATGATGAGATCGGCCTTCAGACCGGGTTTCAGGCAGCCCACCAGATGTCCCATGCCCAGCGCTTTCGCTCCTTCGCAGGTCGCCATTTTAAGAACTGTTTCGGCGTTCATCACCGTGGGGTCCAGCCGGTGAACTTTGTGGAGCTTGGCCGCCGTGTCCATTTCCTGAAACAAGTCCAGATTATTGTTGCTGGCGCAGCCATCTGTCCCCAGACCGACCGTGACGCCGTGCTTCAGCATATCCGGCACTGGCGCGACACCGGAAGCCAATTTCATGTTGCTTTCAGGGTTATGGATCACTTTGCAGCCCTGACCGGCAAAGATATGGATATCCTCCTCGTCGAGGCAGACGCCGTGAAAGGCGATGAACCGCTCATCCAGATAGCCGATGTCTTTCAGGAAGGAGACGGCCTTGCGACAGAATTTCTCCTGGAGTTGTGCTTTCTCAGACTTGTTTTCCAGCAGGTGAAGGCCGACAGGAACCTGATAGCGATCGGCCAGTTGCTTGGCATCCTTCAGCAGGGCAGGGGAACAGGTATAGAGAGCGTGAGGCTCCACGAGAATGCCGACCAGCGGATCATCGGCCCATTTTTGGATCAGTCGCTCCGTATAGACCAGGCCTTCTTCCGGGGTTCTGAAATTCGGGGAAGGGAAATCGAAGAGAACCTCGCCCAGCAGGCATCTCATCCCCGCCTGATGCGCGGCCTGGGCAGCTTCATCCTCAAAGATATACATATCGCAGAAAGTGGTTGTGCCGGCTTTGATCATCTCGGCGCAGGCCAGGAGGGTCCCCCAGTAGGCCAGTTCGGGATTGACGTTTTTCGCTTCGGCGGGAAAGATGAAGTTGTTCAGCCAGTCCATCAACGCCATATCGTCGGCGATGCCCCGGAAGCAGGTCATGGCCGCGTGGGTATGGCCGTTGACCAGTCCCGGCATGATCAGCGAATCACGGGCATCAATGACCCGGCGGCCTCTGAATTCAAGGGCAATCTTTTCGAATTTCCCGACGGCCGCGATCTTTGTCCCGTCGATGGCGACAGCCCCGCCGGGGATCATCGAATTTTTTTCATCCATGACCAGAACGGTTCCACCGGAAATAACGAAATCCACCTCTCTCATCTGCGTCCGCGCCCCTTTCTGGATGTATTGGGAATTTCGTATCATAATGCCCGTCATTCCTTCAAGAAATATTCTTTCCGGTTAACGATGTGTTCTATAAACCATGTCATTGATATTTGTGTCCAATGTAGATACAATCCGACCTATATGACCATAAAGATGAGCCAGAAAGAATTTGACAGAGCCGTTAAACGGGCGTTCGACCGCATACCTGTGGAGATTCAGGATCATTTAGAAAACGTGGTCATTGCCGTCCGGAAGCGCCCTTCGAAAGAAATGCTGGAAGAGTTGGGAATGACCCCCCGTAACCCGCCTCTCGGCTTTTACCAGGGCGCCTCTCTTATGGGGCGCTCCGTGTTTGCGCCACCCCTTTATCCGGACACCATTTTCATTTTTCAGGAGCCCCTGGAGGAGATGTGCAGTACCCTGGATGAACTGGAACGGGAAATCGAGATTACCGTCGTGCACGAGGTTGCCCACTTTCTCGGCATCGGCGAAGACCGATTGGCGGAACTGGGATATGGGTGATCCTGATTAAACCTTGACACTTTTTTAGAAAAATAATATGAAAAACCGCAATCATGATGCATGCCTGGGTGGCGGAATTGGTAGACGCAAGGGACTTAAAATCCCTCGGTCCTTGTGGCTGTGCGAGTTCGATTCTCGCCCCAGGCACCAAATAAAAACAATATATTACAGCAATTCAGCCTTGCAGCCTTGTTGTTTTAATTTTGTTCAGTAGGCATCCTCTCCCCACTTTTGATTTTTTACAAATGTGGTACAAGATTCGGGGGCAGGTCAATTTAGAGGACTCAGCGGAGAGGGCTGCTGACAGAGTAAGGCAAGAAATAAAAATAAATGAAAATCATCAAGAAAGAATGAGAGAAATTGACGATCAAAGGCAACAAATTACGGAAGACGAAATGAGGCAGCAGCAATACCAAACAGAAAATAAAATGAGGGAACAGCAAGAGGAAATAAATAGAATAAAATCACGTTTTAGAGAGCATTAGACAACGATAATTGGTTTGATGAGCACATCCCCATTGCTAAAACCGGCTCCTCGGCGGACGCTGACCCCCCCCGTCACAACCGCCTCGCCAGACCCCTGCTTTTCGATGCAAAATATCTATTGACAAGCAAACACAGCCTCCCCCTTATACTTCGACTCCTTGAAAGCAATGTCTTATCCAACCTATTCAACCTTAAATTCTTTTATTGATAACAGTAAAGCATCTTCTCTGTCATAGCTGAGCGCCATTGAAGTGTGGGGGCCCTTGTCCAAGGGTATCTTTGCCGACATTTTCCAGCCTGATTTTAGCCAGCGATCGTTTTTGAACATAGCTACTACATCTGGTCTATTATATATAAATTTTGCTTCCCCTGCCGCTTTTCCGTCGATGTATATCAAGACCTTCTTGAGAGAAACGCCATCTTCCTTGTCTGCAGACCAGCCAATGCCTGTGAATACGCCATTTTCGTATTTCGCCACGTCGTAACTGCCTATAGGGGCTTTATTAGGTGAAGTGAAATTTTCGCTATAATCCTTTTCCTGAGAACAGGCGCTAATGAATATCACCAAACCCACCAAGCCAATTGCAATCATTCTTGCGATACTTTTCATATCCGTCCTCCGTTAATTTTTTTCTCCTGCTCGGGTGCGGAGTATAAACAGAACGACCCTGTGTGTCAATGTTATAATGTATCCGATTGACCTTCCCTACTGACCATCAGGAGGAAAGAATTCTTTTATCCAACGGGGCATACCACCTGTTTTTTAATGTAGGCCGACATATGGAGCCCCTTTATGGGAAGTTCCTGTGTAACTCACCTCTCAGGAAAAAAAGGGGACCCTGACAGCACCCCCCCCTCGGCCTTCTTTGTAGGATCCACCCATATAGAAACGGCATCGGTAGAAATTTTAGGAAGTTTGAGAAAGAAGTGTCGTTATTCTATACTGGAACGGATAATTATTGACAAATCAGGTAAACAGGTGCGATTGTACCCACAGTTCCAACAATCCTGTCTGTAACAGCACCATTAACCCGATTAGGTGATGTATGGTGACCATAGACCCCGTTACTCAAATGAGTGCGGGGTTTTGTGTTTGCAGGATAATGGTGTTGATGTTTTTCGAAGATTACCAGTATGACAACGTAAGAATAAATAGTGGAACATAGGCATGTTTACTTAACAGGTTGGAGTAAGAATGAAAATACGCATTATAATTATTTTTTGCTATTTGCTATTGTTTACATGTTTATTAAATCTTGCAACAGCAGCAGACCTCAACACAATGATGATGGAAGCAACGTGCAAGATAGTAGGTAAGGGCTCAATTGGTACTGGGTTTGTAATTGGAAAACTTGATCCCGACAATCCGCCAAAAGCATTTTATACTCTTATTACCGCTGACCACGTTCTCCAAGAGGTTCAAGGAGATACTGTTGTTCTCGTATTTCGACAAAAGCAAGAAGATGGGAGTTGGACTCGGACTGAAATTGCGGTTATGATTCGAGAGAATGATAAACCTCTCTGGAAAAAGCATCCAGAAGTGGATGTTGCAGCAATTTTCGTCCGTTTACCCAAAAGTGTTATTACCCAACTTGTAACCACAGATCTTCTGATCGACGACAAAATATTGCTGGAATATGAAATTAGTCCCGGTACTGAACTCCTCTGTCTGGGATACCCCTTTGGGACAGAGGCAAATGCCGAAGGCTTTCCGATTCTGCGTAGTGGACGAATTGCCTCCTACCCAATTACTCCTACGAAGAAATACAAAACTTTCTTGTTCGACTTTACTGTCTTTAGGGGCGATAGTGGCGGTCCGGTGTATTTTGTACTTAATGATCCAAACTACGGAGGGACAAGGGGGATCGGCGTCACAATTTATGGCATACTTGGAATTGTAGTCAAAGAGAAAAATATTACAGAAAATATTCAAGAGTTGTATGAGAAAAAAGAAAATGTCACTCCTCTGCGACTCGGAGAGGTGATTCATGCGAATTTCATCAAAGAACTTATTGAGTCGATGAAGGCACCAGAGGAATGATCTCAGATAGCATTTACACATGTGACTCCTATCTGGATACTCTGCCGGCATAGCTTTTCCGCTATCATGAGAAAAAATAGACCTAAAGACTATATTGCACGAAAAGGATCGACAGATTCATCAATGGACCAGACCATGTCTATGTTTGATGCCTATGAGGAATATCGTCCCGAGAATGTAATGGAAATCTTTCTTTCTGACTTCACAGAGGGAATGTCTGTCAGACCATATGAGAACTTATGGTTCTTCACGAGATGCTAAGAGTGAATCGTCATCTACATAGAAGTTCCTAAACCCTTTAACCCTGCGTGAGGGTAGTATGGACTGAATATTGAAACCCCATTTCTCAAAAGAGAGCGGGGTTTTGTGTTTTTTTTAACACGCAATAAGAGAGAACGCAAAATACCAACATTAAGGAGGGATTGCGATATGCCGATATTTATGATGTTTGGAAAGTATTCCTCAGATGCGCTCAAGAAGGTTTCATCGGAACGAACCAGAAAGGCCGTTGAAATTATCAAGAAGAATGGTGGAAAAGTAATATCTATGTATGCCGTATTAGGAGAACACGACCTTGTGTTTACTTTGGATTTTCCTGATACAGAGAAAGCGCTGTTAGCCTCAGCAACATTAAATGTACTGACGGGGATCTCTTTTGTCACATCACCGGTGGTTGATGTGGAACAGTTTGATAGATTGGTATCTGAAATCAAAGATATGTAGTTTTTTTATAATCTGTAACCTGGGATAATTATTTTTTGCCAACATCTTTTTCAAAAGCCAGCAGAGCGTCCCTTTCCTCCTCGTATAACAATGTAACCACCCGAATTTTATCATCATTCTTATCCATGTTGCACCTCCATCAAATAAGGTCAATTTATTGGGCTTTTCCATAGCAAAAATAACATATAAATTGTTATTATCACTACACTATTTTACGAATATATGATGCCTCTTTTGAAACATCGAAAAATCAGCCATGCCGTGTTCTTCTGCATAAATGTCTTAATGATAACAATCATATAAATCATTCCATCCTTAATAAAAACTGAGCGATATGGGCGTATATATGTGCCTACAATTCAAAAAAATCTTAGTGTAACTAAAATGTAACCGTCTTAACCGAAAATAACCCAACAAGAACCAACTTGCCCTTTGTAACCTATTGATATATAATGCACTAAAAATGATGGGGAATCGCCCTTTATCAATTATCGACTTAAAATTCCTCGGTCCTTGTGGCTGTGCGAGTTCGATTCTCGCCCCAGGCACCATGAAACTTGAATAGAGATAAAGGGTTAGGCCCTGATTGTCTGGCCTTTTTTATTTTCGATCCTTAAAGCTTCATGCAATGATCCAACGAAAAAAGGAGGTGTCTCTATGAAGATGCAAGAAGTTCGGGGCATTGCCAGAAAATGGGGGGTTGATATACGGGTGGGTCGCACAAAGCAGGATTTAATAAGAGACATTCAGATTAAGGAAGGCTATTCGCCTTGTTTTCACACGAAAGTGGAATGTGAGACTGACTGTTTGTGGAAATTCGATTGTCTGCCCAAACCGAAGTCTTGATTTTTCTATTTTGCTCTTTTATGGTACACAGCAAGAAACAATGAAGGGTTTTTTCTATAGTAGTGACAGAACAATTGCAAAGGAGGCACAATATGCGAACACCTTATCTTGTGATCACCATGCTCATTCTGATGATGGTCACCGCATGTTCAGGACCAAGAATCAAACTTTTTAGTGATACTATCGACCCCCTCAAAGAATTCACTCTCGAAGGCAGTGGGACAGATAAAATCTTGCTGATCTCTGTAAACGGATTGATCTCAGACAGGCCCAAAAAAGGTCTGATCCATACATCAGCGAGTCTGGTTGAGCAGATTGTCTCTCAAATAAACAAAGCAGAAAAGGATAAGCAGATTAAAGCGGTTTTGTTCAAGATCAATTCACCGGGCGGCACGATCACGGCCAGTGATCTTCTGTACCATGAAATTTCTTTATTCAAAGAGCGGACCGGCACAAAAATCACTGTTTCTATGATGGACGTTGCCACTTCCGGCGCCTATTATATATCTCTTCCGGCAGATTTGATCATGGCCCATCCGACAACGGTAACAGGGTCCGTGGGCGTTATTTATCTGCAGCCTAAAGTTGGCGGCCTGATGGATAAAATCGGCCTGGGTGTGGATGTGAAAAAGTATGGAAAAAACAAAGACATGGGATCGCCTTTCCGGGACAGCAGCGAAGAAGAACAAAAGCTTATGCAAAAAGCAGTAAATGATTTTGGAGAACGGTTTATACGCCTGGTGCAAAAACATCGCAAACCGGAACGGCAGGCACTGTCGGAAATTTCAACAGCCCGTGTGTTTTTAGCTGAAGAGGCTTTGAAACTGGGACTGGTGGACAAAATTGGTTATTTAAGTGATGCGGTCAAAGAGTCAAAAATGTTGGCAGGTGTTTCCAAGGATGCCAGGGTTGTGGTCTATCGCCGTAATGAGTTTCCTGAAGATAACTATTATAATACGGCCGGGATTTCGTCTGAAGATTTAAATATCTCAGTGATCAACATCGAACTCCCCGAAAGCCTCAGCCTTAAAACCGGTTTTTATTATCTGTGGCCCGGGGCAATTGCCATGGAATGATCAATCTCAGAGCTCGTAAGCGTTCTATGTTTTTAAATATAAAGGTTCCTGACCCCTCTCCAATCTCCTGATATTTTCTGCCACCGCCTTCACGATTCCTCCTATGGAAACGTCTGTGGCCCCGGCAATGTGAGGGGTCGCCAATACGTTGTAGTTGAATATGGGATCATTCGGATCAGGGGGTTCCTCCCAGAATACATCCAGGCCCGCTCCCCCGATCTTCTCCGAGGCAAGGGCCTCTTCCAGGGCATCCCGGTCAACCAATCCTCCCCTGGAAAGGTTGATTAAAAATGCATCCCGTTTCATCGCAAGGAAAGTTTCCCGCCCTACCATAAGCCTGTTTTCAGGAGTCAGAGGAAGACAAAGAATCACATAGTCAGATTTGCTCAAGAGTTCTTTCATGTCCTCCGGTGTTCCGGCCCATTCTAAACCAAGTTCCGCTTTGGCCTTTTGAGGGTCGTGGCGCTTGATGCCCATTAAATGAACGTCAAATACCTTAAGCCTTCTGGCTAAAGCACGACCAATACCGCCAAGCCCAACCAGGCCCACCGTTTTGCCGCTTAAAGCCCTGCCCGAAGGAGTTCCCGTTTGTCTGTTCGCAAGACTTTGAGCCATTTTTCGGAAATTTCTTGATAGGCCGAGCATCAGGTATATGCCCAATTCGGCCACGGAATCCGCATTGCCGGAAATATCGCTGGGAACATTGGCCACCCGGATATTCATGTCCCTCGCAGCCCGAAGGTCGACACCTTCCAACCCGGCACCGCATTGCTGAATGAGCTGAAGGCGATTGCCCTTTGCCAGAAGCGCCTTGCTCACGACGCTCATCGTCGGTATCAAAACATCATATCCCTTTAAACTCTCGAATCCAAATCGTCCGCTGGCTTCAAATTCATGCTGGGGAAGTTCAGCTTTTATCAACCCCAGAAATCCACCCCAGGCATTTTTAGGAGCGGCAAAAAGGATTTTCATGATCAACTCTCTGTCAGAACCTTATGATGCAGTTTCAAAAATGGGTACAGCGTCGAGAAAAATTTCTCCATACTCATGGTTTAATTTTTAATCGCGCTACCATATCTGTCGTCCTTCTAAGACGGGAGACGAGACCTTTCAAAATAGATCTGAAATTGGCTGATAATTTATTATATTCTTCATCCAGATAACTCCGGTCAAGGATACCGACTGTTGTTTTGCCGACAGCACGGGCCGTTGCTGTGCGTGGAATATTTCCGATAAATGCCATTTCCCCGAAGACATCATTTTCATACAAAACCTCGATGACGACCATTGTTTCTCCCAGCATCTTTGAAAGTTCCACGGAGCCTGAATCGATGGTATAGATCCAATCGCCGGAATCCCCCTCTTTAAAAATGATCTGCCCATCCTGATAGGTTTCATATGAAGCAATCTGAAGCATATGGACCTCCTCGTTATTAGGTGAAATGGATGGATATGATTTCTGATTGCAACCTAAAGTTACAGCGGAAAACTTTTCCTGTCAATGGAAAGATAAGAGGAATTTAGATGTTTTATGACTTGTGTCCCCTCAGGCCCTTGTGATATGAAATACCTCTCAATCACCGAAAGATCGCTTCTATCCTCATCCATCATGATCATGTGTCGGAGGTCGAATATGGCGGATTTCCTGTATCATCAAAGCAATGGCCTGTCCGAGCAGTCGGTTTCAGCCCTCCATACTCTCCTTGCTGAATTAAAACATCCCCTCAAAAAGGGAAATAGAATCGGCATCAAGCTTCACTGGGGTGAAAAAGGAAACCGCAGTTTTTTGCCGCCTGTTTTTGCAAGGGAAATCGTCCAATGGCTGCAAACGCTTGGTACAAAACCCTTTATCTTTGATACAACCGTGTTATATTCCGGGAGCCGTCGTACAGGGGAAAACAGCCTCAGGACCGCCGCTGAGCATGGTTACAGTGAAGCCTATCTGGGCTGTCCGGTCGTCATTGCCGATGGCATGGATGGCCGCGATGTGGTGGATATTCCGGCGGGCTTTAAGCATTTTGAAACCATTCAGGTGGCACCGGTCTTTGACCAGGCGGATGGATTCGTCATTTTTTCCCACTTCAAGGGACACCTGGCTTCGGGTTTCGGCGGGGCGATCAAGAATATTTCCATGGGTTTTGCTTCACGGGCACAGAAACAGCGGATGCATGCCGATGTCCACCCCATCCTGAAAAAGAAGAAATGCACCCGGTGCGGTATCTGCGTCGAAGTCTGTCCCACCGGAGCTGCCCAATTCGCCGATGACGAGTACCCGGCCTACGATCTTGATCTTTGTATCGGGTGTGCCCAGTGTATCGGCCTTTGCCCGGAGGTAGCCCTGGAAATCATCTGGGAAACGGACAATCAGATCTTTCAGGAAAAACTTGTGGAGACGGCGGCAGCGGTATGGAAGAAAATTAAGGGCAGGTCGATTTTTATCAACGCCATGCTCAACGTCACCACCGATTGCGATTGTCTGCCCGGCAATAATCCCGTCATTGCCCCGGATGCCGGATTTATCGGCGGCTTCCATCCCGTCGCTGTTGACGAGGAATCGGTGAAGAGGGTAGGGGCGGAGGCTTTCAACAAGACTCACCCCCATGTCAACTGGCGCCGGCAGTTTAGCTATAGCCGAGAAATCGGGTTTATTTAGTCAACGGGGCTCAAGCCTTGACGCCACTGCAGGTGTGCGCCTGCAGGAATTTTGAGAGGTCATCCACGTTTTTTACATAGTGGCCATTTTCAAGAAAGACCATCCTTCTTTTCTGAAGACTCTCCAGATGCTTTTTCATCAGTGCCCGTTCGCCGAATTCAAAAAAGGCCCGGGGTTCCCGCGGGCGGCCATAGATAAGCCATAAGGAAACAATTTCCTCAAGTGTTTTCGGTTGATCCAACGCTTTGAGCAGCTTGTCTTCCCGTTCATAGATGACCTTTTCGTATTGTTCCCAGAGTTCGGCCGGAGGCTGTTCAAAGACGCCTGTTTCGTGGCCGGCCAGCCATACCCGGGCAGGAATTTTTTTCAGACGCGCAAGGGAAGCAACCGTATCCTCGATACTGGAATAGGCATCGCCATACCAGGGCCCGAAACGGGTGAGGTCATAGTCTCCCAGAAAGAGCACAGCGGGCTCCCGGAAAAAGAAAGCCAGATGGCCCGGGGTGTGGCCGGGTGTTGCAATGATATCCACGGTAAGTGAACCCAGCCGGATAATATCGCCATCTCTCAAAAATCCATGGGGCTTGCGCGGCTTGAAACGGAACTGTTCAATCATGGTCTGGCGCCAGAATTTACGATGTTCTTCATGATCAAGACCGTACCAATCCAGCAGTAAATCGAGATTGGAAAGGGGAGGGGCATCGTCCTGGGAAATCCACAGGGGAAGGTCATCAAAAAGGTCCAGATGCATGAAGTGATCCTCATGCCAGTGGCTGAGCCAGACCGACTTTACACCGGCCGTTGCGCGGAGTTTTTCCAGCCGATTCCGGTCTGAAGCCGGATCGATCAGGAGGCATTCCCCCTCGATATAGACAGAATGGCAGAACGGATATTTGCCTTTATTTTCACCCGGGATGAACCAGACCGGTCCGAAATGTTTTTCTTCCATTGAGGATGTTCCTGTCGAGATCGTTCTTTTGTAAAGGTCAAAAAAAGTGCTGACAATATAGGTAAATCCGGGCCGATGTGTCAAGAACTAATGCCGCCATATTTACTTGACCCCTCGGCCAAATTCACCTATATTGCCCCACTTTAAAACGTCATCTTTGAGAATGGAGGTACCTATGAAGATCATCCTTTTGGGAGCGCCCGGTGCAGGGAAGGGAACCGTGGCCAAACTGCTGACGGAAATGGATGGATCGATCCAGATATCCACCGGCGATATCCTGCGCGCGGCCGTGAAAGAAGGAGCAGCGCTGGGTAAAGAAGCCAAGGCCTACATGGATCGTGGCGATCTGGTACCCGATTCACTGATCATGAAAATAATGGAAACTCGTCTTCAGCAGCCGGATTGCCGGAAAGGCTTTATCCTGGACGGATTCCCGCGAACGATCCCCCAGGCCGAAGCCCTGAAAAAACTGCTGGCATCCCTGAAGGTCAAACTCGATTTTGTCGTCAACCTGGAAGTGCCGACGGATGTGATTCTGGACCGTCTTACGACACGCCGGACCTGTGCTAATCCTGAATGCCAGGAAATATACAATATCAAGAGCAACCCGCCCAGGGAAGACGGGAGATGCAAAAAATGCGAATCGCCAGTCGTGCAACGGGATGACGAAACGGAAGCAGCCATCATGAACCGGCTCGACACCTACCAGAAAAAGACGGCGCCTCTCATTGGATTTTATCAGGCCGATGGCAACTTGAAAAATTTTCTCTCTCTGAGCAGCAGGGAAACGGTTGCAGAGATTGGTAAGGCACTGGCTCAACTAAAATAAAGCAGGATGGTCGAGACCTGACGGATAACTTTTTCCGGATTCATTATGATTGATTACGAGAAAGAGCTCAATGAGGAACAGCGAAGGGTCGTCATGGAGCAGGGTGGACCCCTGCTCGTGATTGCCGGTGCGGGGAGTGGAAAGACGCGGACGCTGACCTACCGGGTGGCCCGTCTGATCGAATCCGGGGTGAGGCCGGAGCATATCCTGCTGGCAACTTTCACCAATAAGGCTGCCCGCTCGATGCTGACCAGAGTCAATCAACTCATTGCACAGGACATTGTCCGTTTGTGGGGAGGAACCTTTCATCATATTGCCCATCTGATTCTGAGAACGAACAGCCATCTGCTGGGCTATGAACGTAACTTTACGATCATGGATTCGGAAGACGCCCGGCAGCTCATGAACACCTGCATCTCTGAAGAGCAGATTGATCCCAAGGGTGACAAATTTCCCAAAGGAGACGTCCTGAGGGATATCGTCAGTCTGGCGGTAAACACGGAAGCCTCCCTTGAAGAGATCGTCTTTGGCCGCTATCCCTTTTTCTATCATCAGATGGAGGGAATTCAGGCCGTCATTTCACGATACAACCGGCGCAAAAAATCACTAAATGTCATGGATTTTGACGATCTTCTGCTCAACTGCCGGACACTTCTCTCTGAACATCCGGAGGTTCTTGAAAACTATTCCCGCCGCTTCACCCATGTTTTGGTTGATGAATACCAGGATACGAATATCATTCAGGCGGACATGATGGACATGCTGGCTTCCCATCACAATAACCTGATGGTGGTCGGGGATGACTCGCAAAGCATCTACTCCTTCCGGGGTGCGCATTTCGACAATATTATGAAGTTTCCGAAAAAATATCCGGTGTGTAAAATATTTAAGCTGGAGACGAATTACCGGAGTACACCGGAAATCCTTCACCTCGCCAATCTGAGTATCGTGAATAATGAAAATCAGTATGAAAAAAGACTGAAGGCCGTCCGAAGCCGGGGGATCCGGCCGGTCCTGGCGCCGGCAAGGAATGTTCTTCAGCAGGCTGACTTTGTCTGCCAGCGAATTCTCGAACTGTTGCGGGAGGGCATTCCCCTGCAGGAAATGGCCGTTCTTTACCGGGCCCATTATCATTCCATGGAGCTCCAGATGGAAATGACACGGCGGGGGATTCCCTTTGAAATCCGTTCCGGCATCCGCTTCTTCGAACAGGCGCATATCAAGGACGTGACGTCCTATATGCGGATCGCCCTGAATCCCTTTGACGAACTGGCCTGGAAACGTATTCTGGGGCTCTATCATAAAGTGGGGAAAATAAGCGCTGAAAAAATCTGGAAGTTTCTCAGCAAGCAGGAAAAGCCGCTAACCGCAGTAGGGACAGATGCGTTTTTGAAATCGGCTCCCAAAGCGGCGCTGCCCGGTCTTCAGAAGTGTCAAAATGTTTTCAAAAGAATCCTGGATGTTTCCTGGGACAAAAATCCCGCCGGGATGGTGGATCGGATTCTGGACAGCGGCTATCGGGAATCTCTCCAGGAGCGCTTTACGGACAGCACGTCCAGGCTGGAAGACCTGGAGCAATTCATCCTTTTTGCAGAAAAGTATGATTCCCTCGCGGATTTTCTGAATCAACTGGCCCTGCTTACGAATATGGACGAGGAAGGAGATGGGGATGTCGATCGGCAAGGAGAGGATGACCGGGTAATCCTCAGTACGATACATCAGGCCAAAGGGCTGGAGTGGTCCATCGTATTTTTAATCTGGTGTGCGGAAGGTATGCTGCCGCTTAACCGTGCCTTGAAGGATCCCCACGGAGAGGAGGAGGAGAGACGCCTCTTTTATGTCGCCACAACGCGGGCGAAGGATCAGCTTTATCTTTGTTACCCTGTCCTGGACTATACGAGGGGAATGGGCAACCTGCCGCTCAGTCCTTCCCGGTTTATCAGGGAACTCTGTCCCTCCACCCTAAGGGCAAAGGAACGTCCCTACGATCAATGGATTGTTGACGAATATTAAAGCCAGCGATCCCGCTTTTCCTTGGCCTCATATTCCGCCCGCAGGGCAATCTGGGTTGCTTCCGCAATATCTTCCACTCGATTTACCCAGTCTTCAAATTTGATGTCCACGCCGAAGATACCGACCATTTCATCTTTCTCATCCACGATAGGTGCGGAGACCGTGATACAAAGGGCACCCGTCATTTTCGAAATATAAAAATTGGTTACATGAATCTTGCCGGTCTGTAGGGGTTTGATAAACCATTCACGGTCCGACTGATCGGTACCGACGCCATAATTTTCGTATCGCGCCCGGTCGGCAATATTGGTGATATTTCTTGTCGTCTTCTTGCCGTTCGTATCCACGATATAAGCAAACTGGATCGATGGGTTTTCTTCTATGCACTGCTGCATGATCGGTTCCTGCAGTTCCGGTTGCATGGTCCTCATCACCGGATGTTCGATCACCTGCTTCACGACGGATGCCGCAGCCTCTTCGGCCATGTGCTTGATCTTTTCCAGATCGGACATGAAGAGTTCGGGAAGATATTTACGAACACGCTTTTCAAGCTCTTCGCTGGAAATACTGGTCACTCGGCCTGATTCATACTCTTCAGTAATCCACTTGTGAATTTTTGAAATCCCCGGATGCCGTTTATCAACCAGATTGTCTTCACGGAGACCCAGGTGGTTGTTGATCCAGAAAGAAATCCCGGCCTTTCCGGATTTATCTGTGATCATCGGAATAATCGGTCTCTTCAGGATCCTCGTCGTATCGAAGATATTATAAATCTCCTCGCATTTGATCAAACCGTCGGCATGTACACCGGCTCGGGTAACGTTGAAATCAGCGCCGACAAAGGGGTAATTCGGAGGAATTTTGTAACCGATTTCTTTTTCAAAATACCTGGCAATGTCAGTGATGACGGTGGTATCGACTCCATGATCTGAGCCTTTCAGGCCGATATATTCCATAATGAGAGCCTCGATCGGTGGGTTGCCCGTCCGCTCACCGAGACCGAGCAAAGTGCCATTGGCCGCTCCACAACCATAGAGCCAGGCCGTCGTGGCGTTAATCAGCGCCTTGTGAAAGTCATTGTGCCCATGCCATTCCAGCAATTGACCCGGGACGCCCGCTTCTTCAATGAACGCTCGGACCATTTTATCAACACTCCTCGGCAGGGATGAGCCAGGATAGGTCACACCGTAACCCATTGTATCACAGAGTCGGATCTTAATATCAAGACCACTTTCTTCGCGCAGCTTCATGAGTTCAATGGCGAAGGGGATACAGAATCCATAAATATCGGCCCGGGTAATATCCTCAAAATGACAGCGTGGAATAATGCCGGCCGTGAGGATGGAACGAACGGTATCGAGATACTCATCCATCGTCTGACGCCGGGTTTTATTGAGCTTCAGAAAGATATGATAATCGGACACCGAGGTCAGGATACCCGTTTCTTTAAGTCCCGCGTTTTTTACCAGGTTGACATCTTCGTTATTCGCCCTGATCCATCCCGTAATTTCAGGGTATTTTAAGCCAAGAGCCAGGCAACGGGCGACCGCTTCCTTATCTCTTTGACTATAGAGAAAAAACTCTGTTTGCCGGATCACACCGTTCTCACCGCCCAGCCGGCTCATCAGCGTGTACAAATCGACAATCTGCTTAACCGTATAAGGGGGACGGGCCTGTTGACCATCGCGAAAGGTTGTGTCCGTGATCACCAGTTCGTCGGCTGGATCGATGGGAATCAGTTTATGGTCAAAGTCGATCCGGCTGACTTCATCATAAGGGAAAATATCTTTCTGGAGGTTGGGCTGATCGACATCCCGGAGATCGTGCCGCCAGAAGCGGGTATGTTCGTGATCAAGAACTTTTTTATCCCTATTCCATTTAGCCATGTTTCTTTCTCCAAAGTCTTTATAAAAATTAAAAGAGGGCACTTTCAATTTCCTGTGCCCTCCTTCGTGACGAATGTTAAATCGCTTTCAACTGACGGGCGGCACTGCCCGCGCTGGAGGATTATAAGGTTTACGCGCCCCCGCTTTTTTTCTTGCCTTCCGGATGTCTTCCATCTTTAACCCGTCTCTTGGAATCATCAGCTTTTGTCCTGGATAAATTTTGTTAGGGTATTTGAGCAGTTTCTTGTTGGCATCATAGATATAGCGATCAAAACGCCTTGTCAATAAAAAAAGACAGATCGTCTTTCTTTTGTCACTTTATTGTACAATTTTCAGAGAAAGCTCCATCAGCTGCTCAATGCTGACCTTTGACGGCGCATCTGTCAGGAGACAGGTGGCTTTCTGTGTTTTCGGGAAGGCAATGACATCACGAATGGAGTCCGTTCCCGTCATTAACATGATCAATCGGTCAAAACCGAAGGCGATCCCGCCATGCGGCGGTGTCCCGTATTCGAGGGCATCCAGAAGAAAACCAAATTTTTCCCGGGCTTCTTCTTGCTCCATGCCAAGGGTTTTGAAGATTTTTGCCTGCACCTGCTGAGAATGGATCCGGATGCTTCCACCACCCACTTCCGAACCGTTCAGCACAAGATCATAGGCCCTGGCCCTCACTCTGCCCGGGTCTGTTTCCAGGAAGGGAATATCTTCCATGACCGGCGAAGTAAAGGGATGATGTGTGGACACAAACCTTTTTTCCGTATCACTGTATTCAAGGAGTGGGAATGCGGTCACCCAGGTAAAGGAGAATACCGCCGGATCAATCAGGTTGAGTAACTTGGCCACGTGAACCCTGAGATTTCCGAGGGAATCATGGACGATACCCGGTTTGTCAGCCACGAAAACAATAAGATCTCCTTCGCGAGCCTCCATTTTCTGGTTGATCCGGGTTACTTCATCCGGCTTTAGAAATTTAAAAATCGGAGATGTCCATCCTTCAGGATGAACCCGGGCCCAGGCCAACCCTTTCGCACCGTAAGTGGCTACATAATCTCTCAGGCTGTCCAGATCTTTGCGGGAAAGATGTTTTCCATCCTCAATCTTGATGGCTTTGATGACGCCACCGCTGGCAATAACTTCCTGAAACAGATTGAAGTCAGCGTGTTTCAGAATATCGGTCAGATCCCTCAATTCCAGTGAAAAACGGGTATCAGGATTGTCTTTACCATAGCGGTTCACGGCATCCTGGTAGGCGATCCTCGGAAAAGGGGCTTTGAGAGAAACGCCGAGACAGGACTTGAAAAGGTGAACCATAAATCCTTCCATGATTTCGATAATATCGTTTTCGTCAAGAAAGGACATTTCCAGATCGATCTGCGTGAATTCAGGCTGACGGTCCGCCCGCAGGTCTTCATCACGAAAACATTTCACAATCTGATAGTAACGGTCGAATCCTGAAACCATAAGTAGTTGTTTGAAAATCTGAGGTGACTGTGGCAGCGCATAGAACATGCCCTGATTGACCCGGCTGGGAACGAGATAATCCCGCGCTCCTTCCGGTGTGCTTTTTGTCAGAAAAGGGGTTTCCACTTCTATGAAGCCCTGCTTTTGAAAATATTCCCGTGTAGCGGCTGCTGCCCGGCTTCGCAGGATGATTTTGTTTTGAATTTCCGGGCGCCTCAGGTCAAGGTACCGGTACTTCAAACGGACATTTTCAGAAATGTCTTCACCGGTATCCAGAACAAAAGGCGGTGTTTTTGCCTCATTGAGGATTTCCAGTTCATCGATCATGACCTCAATATCACCGTTCGGCAAATCGGGATTTTCCATGCCTTCCGGTCTTTTTCGCACTTTTCCCTGAACGGCCAGGACATATTCACTTCTGATCTTATGCGCTTCCTGATGAGGCACCGGACTCATTTCCGGATTGAAGACGATTTGAACCAGCCCTTCACGATCCCTTAAATCAACAAAAATAACCCCGCCATGGTCTCTCCGCCGTTGTACCCATCCCATCAGGATGACTGTTTTTCCGGCATCCGCCACACGGAGCGTACCACAGTAATGGGTCCGTTTTTTTCTTGTAATAAAGTCTGACACTTGCTTTCTTACCTCGCTCTTACAAATTTCAGGATCGTTTCCTCAATCCCGTCCAGGCCGATGGTTTCCTGTGTTCCCTGGCGCATATTTCTCAATTCAGCCTTCCGTTCCCTGAGTTCTTTTTCACCGAGGATCAGGGTATAGGCGCACTGGAACTTGTCGGCCCGCTTCATCTGGCTTTTCAAACTTTTTCCAAGATAATCCATTTCCGTCAGAATGCCACTCATCCGGAAATGATTACAGAGTCTGAAAGCCAATTGTTGGGATTCATCTCCTAATGCTGCGATAAAAAGGTCAGGCTTGGCGCTGAATGATTCACTTTTCATGGGGATCATGGCCAGCAGGCGTTCGCAGCCGATCGCAAATCCAATACCCGGAATGTCCGGGCCACCCAGCTCTTTGACCAGGCCATCGTAGCGCCCCCCACCGACAATGGCATTCTGTGCTCCGAGAAAATCAGTGGTCACCTCGAAGGCCGTTTTGGTATAGTAATCCAGGCCGCGGACCATCCGGGGGTTGATCATAAAAGACAAACCAAAAACATTCAATGATTCCTGAACATTCTTAAAATGATCCCGGCATCTATCGCACACAAAGTCGGGCAGTTGCGGCGCATCCGCAATAATTCCGGAACAGGGTTCATTCTTGCAATCAAAGACCCGCAATGGATTGGTGTGAAGACGCCGTTGACAGTCACCACAAAGCTGATCTTCCTTACCTTTCAGAAAATCCGTCATGGCCTTTCTGAAGGAGGGCCGACAGGAAAAACAGCCCAGTGAGTTGATTTCCAGTCCTGGCTCTGGCAATCCGACAGACTTTAAGAAGTGAATCAGCATGAGAATGATTTCAGCGTCTATTCTGGGATTGTCAAGACCCAGCAGTTCCACGTCAATCTGATGAAATTGCCTGTAACGTCCCTTCTGAGGTCTTTCACGCCGGAACATCGGTCCGATCGTGTAGAGCTTGGCAACGGGATCAGCCGCATAGAGATTATGTTCCAGGTAAGCGCGAATCACCGACGCCGTCGCTTCCGGCCTCAGGGTCAGATATTCTTCGCCCCGGTCGAGAAAGGTGTACATCTCCTTCTCAACAATATCAGTGGTTTCACCGATACCCCTTTTAAATAAATCGGTTTTTTCCAGGATCGGAATTCTGATCTCTCTGAAGCCGAAAGAAGCAAATACGTCGCGGGCTTTTGCTTCGATAAATTGCCACCGGCCCGTTTCCTCCGGGAGGATATCCTTGAAACCTCTGACAGCGGTAATAATTTCCATAGACCAACCCTCTCAACGGCGTTGCTGGATAGCATATAAGGTCTTGAAAGGCAACAAAATATTAAAGACTTTACCTCATCCGAAGTTATCTTTCCGGTGATCCCGGCAACAGAAGGGTCGCAGGGTGGCGTTCTTTGAAGGTATCGATAGTAATCTTTTGGCCGTCCGTTGTGATGGTTACGGCCCCATCCTGGTCTGTCCTGAATAGTTTCACCCTTCTCGCCTCATATCTTTGAAGAACATCCGGATGTGGATCACGGAAAACATTTTCATATCCGCTGCTGACCACTGCGATTCGCGGTTCAACGGCATTTAAAAAGGGCGATGTGCTGGAGGTAAAGCCGCCATGATGGGGGACAAACAGGATATCGCTTCTTAAATTGATGCCGGTGTGAATCAGGCGATCTTCAGAAGGACTGGAGATATCGGCAGGCAGAAGGACGCTGATTTTTCCAAAAATCAACTTCATCACAATGGACTGGTTATTAACATCCTCAAATGTCTCCGATGCGTCATAAAGATCAATCGGGTGTTCCGGATTGAAAATTTTGACAACGACCCCGCCGAGGCTGGCAGGAGAAGTTTCTGCTGAAACAAGGCGGCTATGGATGTTCTTTTCCCCTATGATTCTCTTGAATTCCTGATAGGGCTCGGTTTCTGATATTTGACCGTTCATCCAGACTTCTTCCACTTTAAAGTTTTTTGCAATAAAGATCAAACCATTGAGGTGGTCCGGATGAACGTGTGTAAGGACCAGCACGTCAATCTTTCTGATTTTTTCATGCCATAAATAAGGGGCAACGACATACTTCCCGATGTCAAAGCTATCTTCATAAAAACCGCCGCCGTCAATCAACATTTTCTTGCCTTGCGGAAATTGAACAAGTGTGGAGGCTCCCTGGCCTACATCGATTGCCGTAATTCTGAGTCTCTTGTCTTTGAGATCGGCAATAGAATGATAGATGTTGCTGACAAAAAAGAATAGCAATAGTCCGGAAAGGACAATCTTCAACCCCATTCCTTCTTGGGCTATCTTCTTTCCATCCTGTTGATCACGACGGTGCGGGTCTGTCCTGAGATCAATCAGTTTGAAAGCAACGATCATCAGGAGATAATAGGCGGTGATTTCGAACAGAGTGGGTGTCGTTACAAAAAAAGAGGAACCGGGAAGAGAAGAAAAAAAATCAACAAGGGCCACAGATATCTCCACTAGTAATGTCGATATCTTAATGAGCAGAATGGCGAATGCCGAAGAGAAAGGAGCAGCCAGAATGATCGCCATGCAGACAGGAAGGGCCACGACTCCCATGATAGGGACGACAATAAGATTGGCGAGCAGTGAAATAGCAGACACCCGGTTAAAATAAAAAACGACCAGCGGCATGGTTCCGAGGGTCGCGCTGACGGATACGATCAGGAACAGTACCGTATCGTGAAAAATCCTTCTGGCAATCCTCTTGTATCGGGAATGTTGTTCAGGATCGGGTTTCGGAACCAGAGCCGTCAGTTTCGGCGTCATAAACAGAATCGCCGCAACGGCCATAAAGGATAACTGAAAGGATATGTCAAACAGAGAAGGAGGTGAGATGACCAGGATGATCAGGGCCGCGAGGGCAAGTGTATTGTAGAGATCCCGAACCTTGCCCAGGAGGATGGCTACAAGGAACGTAAGTGCCATAATGGTAGCCCGGACAACGGAGACCCCCATTCCGGCGATAAATGTGAAGATGGCAATCGGGATGAACGAAAGGGCTGTTGAAATCTTCACAATATTGAATTTTAAAAGCAGAACTTCGGAAGATTTCATCAAGATCCGAAATAAAAAAATGGAAAAAATGGCAATGATGCCCACATTAAATCCTGAGATAGCGATGATATGGGACGTGCCTGTCTGATTAAATTTGTCCATAACCTCGGGAGGAATTTCTTTTTGATCACCAAGGATCATTGCCTGGACAATCTCTCCATAGGGGGATGGCGAATTTTCACGGATAAGTTTTTTTAGATCACTTCTGAATCTCTCAAGGGAAAGCTTCAAAGGGTTTCCCTGGTTTTCCCGCAGCACGATGATATTTGCCGGATTATTAATAAAGCCGCGGACCAGAATATTGCGGCAGCGAAGATATCGTTCATAATCGAATCCGCCGGGATTGTTAAAGTTGTGGGGAATTTTCAGTTTCGCCCTGAACCTGATGATATCTCCGTATTTGAAAGGTTCGTCTGTTACAACATTCAGCAGGATATTGCCGTCAACAGGAATGAATTCACGACCTTTCTGGATGCGGAATACAGAAACGATTAACGTCAATTTATCAGGCGACACCTGAGGATTCGCAGATATCATTCCGTACAGGGAGAGTTTTTCCTCCCGGAGGTAACGGCTAATGTGCTGTGGACCTGGTTTTTGATACAATTCAAGATTCATAGCCAGGATGGACATCAGACACATCGCGGCCATGATCATGGACCAGAGGAGGTATTTCCACTGCGTCCGCATGGCAATGAACATGCCGGAGAACACCCATATCAGGGAAAACAACAACCCGTGATCGGGAATTTCCATGATATATCCAATCGTAATTCCTACGATAACGGCAATCAGGATGGGAATGAATGGTCTTTGCATGACTTAATTTGTTGAAATATATTTACATAATATTATATACAATAATGGCAACCATGCACATCAATCATATAGGTGAGACCGATTTATGCAGGATGAAAAGACGGTGTTAAGACTCCGCTATTTAATGTTATTGAGAGTAGCGTTTGTCACCTTTTTGCTGGGTATTGCCACCTTCCTGGAAATAAAGGGTGAGGACATTCTGCCGGAGATATCGCTTTTATTTTTATATCTCATTATTATCACATCCTACATCCTCTCGCTTTTTTATTTTTTCCTTCTGAATCTTACAAAAAATATTAAAATCACTCTTTATATCCAGGCCCTTTGCGACGTTCTAATGATTACAGGTCTGGTCTACGCAACCGGTGGCATCAGCAGCGTCTATGCTGTCTTTTATACGCTGGTCATCATTTATTCCGTATTATTTCTGGAAAGGCGGGGAGGATTGATTATTGCTTCCGCTTGCAGCATTTGTTATGGTCTCCTCCTTGATTTGGAGTACTATAAAATTCTGACCCCTCTCTATGCCATTGTCTTCCAGGATAATCCTTTTACCGCAGGGTATGTTTTCTCAAAGATTATCATCTATATTTTATCCTTTTATCTGATCGCCTTCCTTGCCATTTTTGTTGTGGAACAGGAAAAGAAGACGAGGACGCTGCTGCAGGAAAAGGAAACCGCTTTCGACCAGCTTGATTTATTGCACAGAAGCATCATTGAGTCTGTGGACACCGGCATATTAACGATCAATCTCCGGGGTCAGATCAAATCTTTTAACCGGGCAGCAGAAGAGATCACCGGTTATTCCTTTGCCGAAGTTGAAGATAAAAACATTGTTGATCTTTTTCCGGAGTATGGAGATTTACTTGAAAATATTCATACGGGTGGCCACCCGTATTCCCAGCAAAGCAGGGTGGAGATGTATATTGAGAGTCATGAAAAAAAACCCCTGACGTTAGGTTGTTCTGTTTCTTTTCTAAACGACGGTACGGAAAAAAGAATCGGGGACATCCTCGTCTTTCAGGATTTAACGGCTATCAAGAAAATGGAATTAATCCTGGAGAAAAACAGAAGACTTGCTTTTATCGGTGAAATGGCAGCGGGACTCGCCCATGAAATGAGAAATCCCCTGGCATCGATAAGTGGGTCCATTCAGGTTTTACACAAAAGTCTTCCGTTGAATGAACCCGATGAACGGCTCATGCAGATTATCTTGAGAGGCAAAGATCAACTTGAAAGCTTTATGAGGGACTTCCTCCTTCTTTCCCGACCGACACCCGGTATGTCTGAAATGATAAAAATAACGGATATTATTGAAGATATTCTTGAATCTATTCGTTATTTGCCGGATTGGCGAGAGGATATTCAAGTGATTAAATCTTTACAGGATCATTTGCCGTTCATTCGTGCAAACAAGACAGAAATCCGGCAGTTGATCTGGAATGTTCTAATGAATGCGATTCAATCCATGCCGAACGGCGGCCGGGTGACCATTGAAACCGGAAAAGACACGCCGGATATTTCCGCTGGTCAGTTTCTGGAGATAAAGATCAGCGACAACGGACAAGGGATCATGGAAAACGATCTTGGCAAGATTTTTGAACCCTTTTATACGACCAGAGAAAAAGGAACCGGCCTGGGGTTGGCTATTGTCAACAGGATTGTGGAGGGTCATGCAGGTAAAATCAAAGTCGACAGCAAATCTGGGGAAGGCACGACCTTTACGATATGGCTGCCCTGCCTACAAGAGGAAGCGAGGTAATCATGGCAAAAATCCTTATATTGGACGATGATAAGGGAATGAGAGAGTTTCTTGAAATTATGCTCACCAGGGAAGGATATGATGTCACCTGTGCCTTTGATGGAGAAAAAGCTCTAAACCTCTGCAGGAAAGCCCCCTTTGATCTCATTTTGACGGATCTGAAAATGCCAAAAATGGACGGCATTGAATTCCTGAAAAGGGTGAAGGATATTTGCCCGGAAGTTTTTGTGATCCTTATGACCGCTTATGCCTCTGGTGAAACAGCCGTATATGCCATGAAGGAAGGGGCTTATGACTATATAGAGAAAAATTTTGATATTGAAGATCTTACGACGCTAATCCGTGAGGCCCTGAATAAGAAAGGGATCAAAAAGGACGATGCCCAATTCATCAAGGAAGTTGAAGATGCCGTCTGTTTCGGGGATATGATCGGAAAGAGCAAGGAAATGCTCAAGGTCTATGCCACAATAAACAAAGTAGCCGGTACCACGGCCAATATCCTGATTCTGGGTGAGAGCGGTACCGGCAAAGAACTGGTTGCCAGGGCCATTCATGAAAGCAGTCCGCGAAAGGGGATGCCTTTTCTCATTATCAACTGTGGCGGCATTCCTGAAACACTCCTTGAATCTGAATTATTTGGTTATATAAAAGGCTCGTTCACCGGCGCCCATATGGATAAACCCGGTCTGTTTGAGGCGGCGAGCGGTGGTACAATATTTCTCGATGAAATCGGTGATTTACCTTCAATTCTTCAAGTAAAACTTTTACGCGTTGTTCAAGAAAAAACATTCAGACGGATCGGGGGTACTGAAGATATTAAAGTCGATGTCAGGATTATTTCAGCGACCAATCAAAATCTGTCTGTGCAGGTCAAGGAAGGCACCTTCCGGGAGGATCTTTACTATCGTCTCAATGTCATCCCGATACAACTTCCGCCCCTGAGAGAAAGGAAAGATGATATTCCGATTTTGGCGAAGCACTTCATCGAAAAATATTCTCAGGAATTCAGTAAGGAAATTAGAAATATATCGATCTACGCTTTGGAACTTCTGATGGATTATCAATTTCCCGGCAATATTCGTGAACTTGAAAATATCATTGAACGCAGTGTTGCCCTCGAAACATCCAATATCATCTTGCCAGAGAATCTTGTCCTGTCTGAAGGTTTGGAGGAGGCACAGCCATTGACTGAGTTTCATATATCCGACAAAGGAATTCTTTTAGATGATGAACTGGAAAATATAGAGCGTCAATGGATCCGTAAGGCCCTGGAAAAATCCAGAGGTTCCAAGATAAAAGCCGCAGAACTACTGCATATCACGGCTGATGCCCTCCGTAAGAGAATTAAAAAACTGAAAATAGAAGAAGATCAATAAAAAGAGAGCTTAAAAAATTTCTTGACAAGTTTTTCAATTTACTCTTATAACGTCGTCAAAGGATAACATTTATGAACAGAGTTTATGTCATCAGCGATCAGGCCGTTCCGTTTTTCGCTTTCTTCAGCTTTTTTAGCGAGGTCTGCCTGCTGCGCTCATGACATAAAGTGAGCCATTACGCCGCGGGCAGACCTTTTCAACTGCCCACGGCTTTTTTTTATTTGAAGGCTGTGGAGTTATTCCATGGCCTTTTTTATTATTCAAAGGGGGACAAGTCTATGCAAAGAATATTAAAATGGATGAATGTTATCGGTATTCTGGCGGTATTAAGCATCCTCATGCTGACGCCACAAGCCGATGCCAAGACGATCAAAGTCGGGGCAGCCATCAATATGACCGGACCGGCTTCCACCTGGGGACAGTATCATGCCCGGGGACAGCAGGATTATTTTCGGTATGTCAACGAAGTCAAAGGTGGAGTTGCCGGTAACCCGATTGAAATGATTCTCGTTGATACAGGATACAAGGTACCGGAAGCCGTCGCGGCCGTAAGAAAGTTTGCCGTCCAGGATCAGGTAGACATGATTGCAACCTGGGGTGCCGGGGAAGGGCTGGCGGCAAAACCCATTGTCCAGAAGTACCGGATTCCCACAATTAATTACTCCACAAGCTGGGAAATTTTAGAACCCCCGATCGGCTATATGTATCTTCCTTTCGGGAGTTACCGGATGGATTGCTATGCGGTCATTGATTATATCCGGACTATTCACAAGGGCAAAGAGGCTCCCCGGATCGGCCTATTGACTTACAACAATGCTTATGGCCGCTCCATCCATCAGCCAACCCGTGACTATGCCGCCCGTCAAAATGTTCAGATTGTCGCCATTGAAGAGTTCCCACCGAAGACAGTGGATTTGACGACAGAACTGCTGCGCCTCAGGCAAAAGGGCGCAGAATATATTTTTATGCAGATGCTGCCCGCCACCATCATCACAACATTCAAAAGTGCCGACCGGATCGGTTACGCACCGCAATTCTTTGGAACCTGGACCTCGACGGACCCTGATTTCTTCAAGCTCGGCAAAGGTCTGATCCGGGATCGACTGAACATGCAGTTTCCCGGTGGACTGCCTGCCGACAACACGCAGGGCATTAAGCTTATGAAGGAGCTCTGGAAGCGCTACAAAACGGTCGATAAATTTGATGCGGCCTACTGGGAAGGCGTCGTCATCGGCATGATCATGGAACGGGCCTTTGTCCGGGCGCAGGAGAGCTACAAACAGGTCAACCGTGAAACGATCAACAAAGCCATGGAATCCTTCCGGAATGAAAATTTCGGCGGCCTCGTGCCGGACATTACTTATAATGAAAAAGACCACGGGGCATCTTTCAAGGCCAGGATGGTCCGGGTACGCGAGGATGGCTCCTTCATTCCGCTAACCAACTTTTATACGCCTGGAAAAGAAAAAATCAAGCTGTTGAAATGAGCTAAAGGAAACTCATGAAATCACAACGCGGCCAGCCCGGCATTTTCAGCTTACGGAAACCTGAAAACGCCACAGCTGAACTTGGCATTTCAAATCTCTCCCTTCGCTTCGGTGGGGTCAGGGCCCTGAACAACATTGACCTGGAGGTGCATACCGGTGAGTTCGTTGCGGTGATCGGACCGAACGGCGCCGGCAAGACAAGCCTGTTGAACTGCATGACCGGTTTTTACCGGCCCCAGAAAGGCCGCATGCATTTTAACGACCGGGATATTACCCATCTTCCGCCTCATGAACTGGTCAAGATCGGTATTGGCCGGACCTTTCAGAATATTGAGCTTTTTCCGGGCATGACCGTGTTGTCCAATATGCTGTTGGCACGGCATATCCATTGCCACTATGGCCTCGGTCACGCAGCCTTATTCACCGCCGCCGCCCGTAAAGAAGAAATTCGGCACCGGCTCGTTCTGGAAGAAGTCATTGATTTTCTGGAGATGCAGGCCATCCGCAAAAAAATAGTTGGATCACTCCCTTATGGTTTGATGAAAAGGGTCGAACTTGGCCGAGCCCTGGCCCTCGAACCCAAACTCCTCGTTCTCGATGAGCCTTTTGCCGGCATGAATCTTGAGGAAAAGGAAGACATGGTCCGGTTTCTCATCGAACTGAACGAGGCCTGGGGGCAGACCATGATCCTGGTAGAACATGACATGTCCATCGTCATGAGTATTGCCCAGCGGATCATGGTTTTGAATTTTGGTGAAAAACTGACGGAGGGAACTCCTGAAGAAGTTAGAAACCACCCTGAGGTGATTAAAGCCTACCTGGGTGATGCGGAAACCGTTTGATGAAGGCATTCATGAACTCCACGTTAACAGAGAAGACGCTTCCCCAAGTCCTGGCCCTGCAGGCTGAGCGTCTTGGTTCCGGCAGTACGGCAATCCGGGAAAAGGCTTTCGGTATCTGGCAATGCTATTCCTGGGCGGATTATTTCCGTTATGTGAAACATACTGCCGCTGGGTTGATGTCGCTGGGACTGAAACGGGGTGAGCATGTCGGTATCATTTTGAATAATCACCCGGAGTGGCTCTTCAGTGAACTGGGGTCCCAGTTACTCGGCGCCGTGACTCTCAATTTATTCACCTCATCCATCAGCGATGAGCTCTGTCTTGCCCTCAACCGTATCCAAGCGGCGTGTGTGTTTGTTCAGGATCAGGAACAGGTGGATAAACTTCTGGACTCTCGTAACCGGCTGCCCCATATCCGCCATGTCATTTATATCGATCCCACCGGCATGAGAACCTATCAGAAAGATCCTTGGCTGATCAGCTTCAGCGAACTGATCCGGAGGGGAGAAACCCTGGATGGAGAACAGCCAAACCGTATTCTGTCTGAGCTGCAAAAGGGCGGTCGGGATGAAACGGCTTTGATGATCCTGACCTCCGGGACGACGGGAGTGCCAAAACTCGCCATGCTGTCTCACCGGAACCTGACGGTCATGGCGGCAAGCTGGATCGAAGCGATGACCATCCAAACCGGCGAGAACTGGATCTCCATGTCCCCACCCGCCTGGATCGTTGATCAAATGTGGGGAGTCGGGGTGGCCCTGGTGGGCGGCATGACCATGAACTTTCCCGAAACGCCGGAAACCGTCATCGATGACTTCCGTGAAATCGGACCCTCCCTTTTGATCACCGCTTCCCGGTTCTGGGAGGATCTGTCTTCCCGGATTATGGTGAAAATGTCCGATGCGGGTCTGATCAATCGGAAAATGTTTGACCTGTCGGCACAAATCGGACGCCGGGTCGCTGATCGGACATCCCGGGGCGAAGTGCTCCCTTTTTATCTGAAAGCCCTGCACTGGATAGCCTCCTGGACCGTCTACCGGCCCCTCCTGGACCGGATCGGTTGTCTGAAGATTCGCAGTGCCTTTACGGGCGGCCATCCGATCAGCCCGGATGTCATTGGTTTTTTTAGAGCCATCGGCTTGAATCTCAAGCAGTGTTACGGCCTGACCGAAGCAGGCGGTATCTTCCAGCTTCAACCGGATGATCAGGTCAAACTGGAGACCGTCGGGAAACCCTTGCCGGGGATCTTCGTCAGACTTTCAGAAGACCAGGAAGTGCTGGTGAAAAGCGATGCCGTATTCACCGGGTACTATCAGGATTTCAAGTCAACGGAAGCGGCTTTCACGGACGGTTGGCTGAAAACCGGCGATGCCGGCTATCTTGACAAGGATGGCCACCTGCTGATTATCGGCCGCAAAGAGGAAATCATCCGCAATAAAAGCGGCCATGCTTTTTCACCGGATTTTATTGAAACCCGACTTAAATTCAGCCCCTATATCAAAGAAGCCGTTATCTTCGGGGAAGGGCGCCCTTATATCACATTGATGGTCAATATTGATTTCGGAAACGTCGGCGCCTGGGCGGAGGAGCGAATGATTCCTTATACAACGTACATGGATCTGTCACAGCAGCCGGCGGTTAAAGAACTGATCCTGGGCGAGATCCTGCGGGTCAATGAACAACTACCGGACGTAATGAAAATCAAAAAGTTTTTCCTGCTCTACAAGCTCCTGGACGCCGATGAAGAGGAGCTGACCCGGACGGGCAAGGTTCGCCGGCGTTTTGTCTATGGCCTCTATATCAAGCTGATCGAAAGCATGTACCGGGAGCAGACGGAGGTCGTTGTAAAAGCAAAGATTCAGTATCGGGATGGCCAGGTCGGCAAGATGGAAACGAAAGTGATAATTATATCGGTTTAAGGAGATGTCTTTATGGACTTTTTCGTTCAACTGCTCGTCAACGGGATCAGTATTGGACTGCTGTACGGTCTTTCTGCCATGGGGTTTGTCATGATTTTCAAATCATCCAGTGTTCTCAATTTCGCCCATGGTGAACTCCTGGCTTTCGGGGCTTTTCTGTTTCTGGCCATGGTAACCTGGGCCCATCTGCCCCTGCCCGCTGCCTTTCTTTTCACTCTCGCGGGCTGCTTTGCCCTGGGCTTTATCGTCGAACGTATTTTCCTGCGTCCCCTGATCGGGGAACCCCTGATCTTCGTGATCATGCTCACCGTCGGCCTGGCTTCCATGTTCAAGGGACTGCTTCTGTTGGTGTGGGGAGGTAATCTGCATACCTATCCCGACTTTCTGCCCGAATTTCTCAGCATTGACTGGGGCATCATCCATGTAGCGCCCGTTTATGTCGCCACGCTGATTATCGGGATGATCTTTTTATCCCTCTTTGGCCTGTTCTTCAAATATTCTTCCCAGGGCATTTACATGCGTTCTGTGGCGGACAACCAGAAGGCGGCCCTTTCCCTGGGAGTTCACGTGAAAAGGGTGTTTGCGCTGTCCTGGGCCATTGCCGCCCTGGTCGCGGGAATGAGCGGGATTGTGCTGGGCATTATCAACGGCATTAATGTCCACGACCTCAGCGCAATCGGTCTTAAAGTTTTTCCGGTGGTGATCTTGGGAGGGTTGGATTCCATCGGTGGAGCCATTATCGGCGGGATCATCATCGGTCTGCTGGAGACGTTCACCGGCGGCTATCTATCTCCGTCGCTCCGCGATGTGGTTCCTTATATCGTCCTGGTATTGATTCTGCTGGTAAAACCATACGGCCTCTTCGGCCTGAAAGAAATTGAGCGGGTCTGAAGATGAAGAAACTGCGATTTCACCCCTGCGGAAATTACCGCGAAAACTACAAAGAAGAACTCACCATCTTTGAAACAGATTTCGGCCGTCTCTGGCTTGGAATCGGTCTGCTGGCCCTCTTTCTGATCCTGCCCTGGGTCGTCAAACCCTACATGATTTATGTCCTGAATATGATGGGCATTGCTGCGATTGCGGCCATCGGGCTGAACATCCTGATCGGTTTTACCGGCCAGATTTCCCTCGGCCATGGTGCCTTTTTTGGTGTCGGCGCCTATGCGGCGGCGGTACTGGCCACATCCCTGGATCTGCCCTTTTTCATGATTGTGCCGGCCGCCGCTGTCGTGACATCCCTGGTGGGGATGATCTTCGGCATTCCATCGGTCCGTCTGAAAGGTCTCTATCTGACCATCGCCACCCTGGCAGGTCAGTTCATTGTTGAATACATCCTTCTGCATTGGGAGAGCCTGACGAAAGGCACCATGGGGATCACGTTGCCGAAAGCCACACTGCTCGGATGGGAACTAAGCGGGGACACGAGCTTCTTCTTTGTCATTTTTATCTGTCTGATCGTGATGACCTGGATCGCCGTCAATATGATCCGCACGAAATACGGCCGGGCCTTTATCGCGATACGGGATAATGACCGGGCCGCCGAGGGGATGGGGATCCCCATTTTCCGCTACAAGCTTCTATCGTTTGCCGTCAGTTCCTTCTACGCTGGATTTGCCGGCGCTCTCTGGGCATACTACATGGTGAGTATTACCAGCGAACCCTTCAATCTCGGCCTTTCCGTTGAATACATCGCGATGGTGATTATCGGCGGCATGGGAAATATCACCGGCTCGATCTTCGGCGCCATTTTTATTACCGGGTTGAATGAGGTATTGCGGTGGCTGACGGATAGCATGATGAATATGGGTGTCTTCACGAGCACCGGCTTGAACATGGCTCCGCTGCGTGAATTTACTTTTGGTGCGGCGATTGTGCTGTTTATTCTTTTCGAACCCCGGGGGCTGGCGGAAGTCTGGCGGATTATCCGTTCGAGGTTCCGTCTCTGGCCATTTTCTTACTGATGGAGCATGTCGATGAAGGATATTTTACTTCAGGTGAACAATATTTCCGTGGTTTATTCCGATGTCATCCAGGTTCTGAAAGGGGTATCGCTGGCCGTAGAAAAAAAGCATATCGTTTCCCTGCTGGGCAGCAATGGTGCAGGCAAGACCACGACCCTGAAAGCTATTTCCGGCCTGCTCAAACCGGAAAATGGTGAAGTGACTGAGGGAACGATCATCTATAACGGCAAGCCCATTCACAATCAGCCGCCGGAAACCATTACGCGGACCGGTATTATTCAGGTCCTGGAAGGCCGCCAGCCTTTCAAATACCTGACGATTGAGGAGAACCTGCGCGTGGGAACGGCCACACGCTGGGGCAAGGCCTATAAACCGGATCTGGACATGGTCTATCATTATTTCCCTGCCCTGTTGACACGCCGAAAGGCACTGGCTGGCTATTGCAGCGGCGGTGAGATGCAGATGCTGGTCATCGGGCGGGCCCTGATGGCACACCCGCAACTGCTGCTGCTTGATGAACCCTCTCTGGGACTGGCGCCGCTCTTTGTCAGCGAAATATTTAAAATCATTAAAATGATTAATAAAGAGCAGGAAACCACGATTGTTTTGGTGGAGCAGAATGCCAGAATGGCCCTCCAGATTGCACACTACGGTTATGTGATGGAGAACGGAAAAATCGTTTTGGAAGGCTTGGCCGGCGAACTGGTAGAAAATCACGACATCAAGGAATTTTATCTGGGGATGTCAACCTCCGGTGTCGCTAAATCCTACCGGGATGTCAAATCCTACCGGCGGCGGAAACGCTGGCTATAGCGGGATCCACATCCCCGCCTTCACCCATAGCGATCAAACCCCTCAATACACTCCATTCTATTTTCTATCGGGGAGTAACTATTTTCCTCTTGCGGTGATTTGATCCCATGGAAATCTTTCAGGACGAAATATTTTGTTTCATGCAGCAGGATTCTGAACGGCCATATCTTTCATTTTCAGTTGAATATCTGACGAGCCGTTCCAGTGGTTGATTTGAGGCGTGAAAGCGATATCCAGCCGGGGACCGGACAAGGTGTGGAGAAAGTGTCCCTTGCTGAACCAGATGGAATTACAGGAGACGCCATCCCCATTGATCCGCATGCGCAGATGGTTGTTCCCCACGATGGAGGGTGAGGTCACGTTGACATTGTTGACACAAAGGACGGGTTCAGGGTTTCTATTACCAAAGGGAGCCAGCATTTCCATGGCTGATACAAACGCATGATTGATATCACTGAGCTGGCATGAGGAATCGATAAAGGTTTGTGACATGAAATCCGATCCGGCAAGTTCTGTTTGCACAACATTTTCAAGCAGGGATGAAAACGCCGGGATATCCTTTTCCAAGATGGAAATGCCCGCCGCAAAACGATGTCCCCCATAGGTTATTAACATTGAATCACACTTTTTCAGGCCCTCATAGATATTGAAATCAGCAACACTCCGTCCCGAGCCTTTTCCGACACCGTCTCTCAGGCTGATCAGAATAACCGGCCGGCAGTAACGGTCTACCAGTCTCGAGGCCACAATGCCAATCACGCCGGGGTGCCATTTCGCAGATGCAAAAACGAGAGATTGCTTCCTGTCCTTGTCGATCGATGGATCTATTTTCTCAAGGATCTCGGCGAGGATGATCTTCTCCATCGCTTGCCGTTTCCGGTTGCAGATATCCAGTTTTCTTGCCAGATCCCGCGCTTCTTCAAGATTTTCTGTCAGTAAAAGTCGGACAGCGTCAGTGGGGGATCCGATACGTCCGGCAGCATTGATGCGGGGAATCAGACAAAAGGAGGCCTTACCGGAATCAATGATTTGATTTTCAATGCCGCAGATTTCTTTCAGGGCAATCAGTCCGGCCCGCCGGTTTTCTGTCAGCAATTCAAGCCCGATCTTTGTAAATATCCGGTTTTCATCAATCAGGGGAGAAATATCCCCGATCGTTCCAAGAGCCACAAGATCCAGATATTCCCTGAGGTTTGGATGCCTTCTGTTTTTCCAGAAGTCGTCTTTACGGAGGAGAGCCCTCAGGGCAATCAGAAAATTAAAGGCAATCCCCACCGCAGCAAGGTGCTTAAAGGGGAACAGGCAGTCGGATCGCTTGGGGTTGACGACAGCCACCGCATCAGGCATGACACTGGGAACTTCATGATGGTCCAGGATAATGGTATCAATGCCCATGGATTTTGCATAGGCAACCTGCTCATGGTCGGAGATACCGCAATCGATGGTAATAATCAGACGGCTTCCCCATTGCTTGATCTTGTCGATGGCTGCCTTGTTTAAACCATATCCTTCGTCGATCCGGTCGGGAATGTAGTATTGCACCATCGGATCAAACTGCTGCAAGAACTTGATCAAAACAACGACGGAGGTAATGCCGTCGGCATCATAATCCCCATAGACGGTTATTTTCTCATGTTTATAAATAGCCTCAAGGGTGCGGTCAACGGCTTTGCGCATATCCTTGAGCATAAAGGGATTGTGAAGATCATTGAGAGAAGGGGACAAATAACGCCTGGCATCGTCTGTGTTCAGTATATTCCGGCCCGTCATAATGCGAGAGATGATCGGATGAATCCCGAGCTCTTTCACCAGGCTGTCCTGAACATCCTGGTTGACGTCTGCCATTTTCCAATTTGTAGTGGGTAATACCAATATACTCATGTCCGATTTGTGATGGTTGGCCTGATGATTATTAATAGAGTATTGTGCAAATATAACCCTTTCTGTCAAGAAGAGATTTGAATTCCTGCACCACTTTAATTAATTCTTGATCTTGAAAATATGAAGTGTTACTGAATTTTGAAACAAAGCGCATTCTTCGCTGAAGCTCATTTTCAGCACAGTAAAGTTTTCATCCTGTTTCAGAAAATTGATGGATGGATCATGAGAAGATTTTTCCTGTTGTCATTCATCCTGCCATAGAAAGGTTGAAGCCTGCTCATGCTCATGCTGACCCACACCTGGATCCTGAAAGAGTTTCTCGCTTCCCAGGCCTTTCATCCCGATTATCTTGATCTGTATGCCTATAATGTCTCGCCCGATCTCTTGACGTTTCATCCTGCCATTACATCGGAAATGACGCACGGCATCGCACGGTTTCGTGATCTTCCCGCCCCTCACCGGAAGGCCGCTTTCGTCCACTTTCATCTGCTTGTCGATGACCTTGCCCATTATGGCCACATCTGCGATAAACCGGTCAGCGTCTTCAACCCCGATTCGGAAGGTTACACTTATGTCAAAGGCAGGTCCCTGGTCCAGCCGATCCGGGCTTTTCAGAAACGCTTCGGTCATGAGATCAGCCTCTCCGAAGCGGCTTATCAGTCCCATATCCTCATTGAAATGGCTTTCGATCTGGTTTTGAATCAGAGCAAGAATAAAACCGGTCTGATTCCTCTTTTCTCTGAATCCCTGGGCGCCATGGCCAAAAATGGACTGGAAGAGTTCGGCAGGACAATGGAATGGCTGGCGGATATCCGCGTCGAAACCGCCAGCGAAGCTTTCGCACATGGAGTGCGGCTTTGCACACCCGAGCGCATGAATGGATTGATGAACGTCGAAGGCCGAATCCATCTTTTTATCGATAAATTCGGCCTGGATCGAAATGATCAAGCGGTTTGTGCCGGGGCGGTAGAATTGATGAAGCAGGGGATGGATCTGGTTCGCGACTATGAATCGTTTCTGAAACCGACGCTTGAAAAAATCAAAGCATCGGCTTTTCGCTATTCCTTATAGGGCTTTCTTCACAAAACCGGAACGGATGCAGCGGGTACACGCTTTGATCCGCTTGACCGCCTTGGTTTTCTCATCCACACATCGCAGCTTCTGCAGATTGGGATACCATACTTTTTTTGTCTTATTATTGGCATGACTGACACTGTTCCCGGTTACGGGTTTTTTGCCGCATACCTCGCAAATTCTGGACATAATCTGACTCCTTGAATAATGAATGGGATGGCTTCTAAACCATCAGAACAGAATTTGCAAGTTATTTTTCACTTTAGTTTTTCATGACGGGCGGTTGACCTGTTGATTCCAGTACGCGCATCCAGATGTTTCCCTGGGGATTGACTTTCTCCCCGGAAGCCACCATTTTAAGAGGAAGGTGAACATATTCATCTTTCATGAGCCCCACCAGCATCCCGGTTTTTCCAGCCATTCCCGCATGAACGGCATACTGACCCAGCGCGCCGCAATAGATGCTGTCACTGGCGGCGGCGGGAACACTACGGATCATATAGCTTGGATCGATATATTTCAGGTTGATCTCCAGGCCGCTCTGATTAAAATGATGCTCAATCTCGGTTTTCAGAAAATGTCCGATATCCATAAGCCTGGGATTGCCTGAGGCATCCGTTTCCACCGGCCCGTCCACCCGATGCATCAGTTCCTGACCGGCTCCCTCGGCGATCAGGATCACGCAATGTCCCCGGTTCAGGAGGCGGCGTTCCAAGGCTTTCAGAAAGCCTTTTTCTCCTTCCAGATCAAAGGACACTTCCGGAATCAAAACAAAATTGACATCACTCATGGCCAAAGCAGCGCCCGTGGCAAGGTGGCCGGATTGACGCCCCATGATTTTCACCAAACCGATTCCCATGGGCGCCCCTTTTGCTTCTACATGGGCACATTTGATGGCTTTCACCGCCTCGGAAATAGCCGTATCATATCCAAAGGTTTTCTGGATCATATTCAGATCGTTATCGATCGTTTTGGGGATGCCGATGATGCCGATATTCAGGTTTCTTTTCGTCACCTCTTCCGTGATGCATTCCGCAGCCCGCATTGTGCCGTCGCCGCCGATACAGAACAGGATGTCAATATTCATCCTTTTCAGGGCATTGATCAGTTCACCGATGTCCTGTCTGCCCCGGGATGAAGAAAGGATGCTCCCTCCCACGGCAGGGATGTCTTTGACGATTTCCGGTGATAATTCCATGATGTCATGCTTATATTTGGGAATGAAGCCTTGAAAGCCGTATTTGATACCCAGAATGTTGTCCACCCCGTAACGGTGATAAAGTTCCATGACCACGGCGCGGATCACGTCATTAATACCGGGACACAGGCCGCCGCAAGTCACAATGGCTGCCTTCGTCTTTGGCGGATCGAAAAAAATCTTCTCCCGCGGACCGGCCACTTCAATCGAAAGGGGAAAACCATCCGCTGTTTTCAAATCGGCATAACGTTGAATTTCGATATTGAAGAGGATGCGCTTGCGGTCGTGTGTGAAATACTGGACATTCAGCGGTGAAGCGATCGTGCCTTCACCCAGTTTCTGGATGGTGAAATCGTAAGAAATATCGTGAGTCATGGGATTGCTCCTTCATGGCGGACCTGCTTTATCCACCATTTCGCGGACAGATCTTTAAAACTCCGTTAAGGATGGGTTGTGGGCCGCAAACTCCGGCACCACCGGTCCGTTCCGGATGAATACTTTCCGGCCGTTGATCTGGATTCTGCCTTCCGCATAGAACTGAATGGCCTGAGGATAAATCCGGTGTTCTTCCTTTAGTATTCTTGCGGCCAGTGTATCGGCCGTGTCGTCAACCAGAACGGGTACCACGGCCTGAATGATGACAGGACCCGTGTCAACGCCTTCATCGGCAAAATGAACCGTGCATCCTGAGAATTTTACCCCATAGTCAATCGCCTTTTGCTGGACATGTGTCCCGGGAAATGCGGGAAGCAGGGCCGGGTGAATATTCATGATCTTCATGGAAAAAGCATTAAGAAACAGGGGGGTTAAAACCCTCATGAAACCAGCCATCACGACAAGGTCTACCTGATGCGATTTGAAGACGTCAATCATCTGCCCGTCGAAGTCTTCCCGCGTCCTGAAATCCTGATGCCGGAGAACCACCGCCGGGATATGGTGCTTCCTGCAGCGCTCGAGGGCGTAAGCATCCGGATTGTTGCTGATGACCATTTTGATTTCGGCATCGAGGCAGCCTTCCTCGATGCGGTCAATAATGGACTGAAGATTGGAGCCGCTGCCGGATACCAGAACACCGATGCCTAACTTAGGTTTCATAGGTTAAATAAATATGATTTGAGGCTGTTCGGCACTTCTTTTCTCAATCGTGCCCAGACTGTAAGATTTTTCACCGAGCACTTCCAGCCTTTCCATAACATCTGCCGCTTCCTTTTCTGATACGACAATAATCATCCCGATCCCCATGTTGAAAACCCGCAGCATCTCTGTATCCTGAATATATCCCATTTCCTGAATGATACGAAAGAGTGGGGGAACAGGCCAACTGTCCCGCTTCATAACGGCAGCACAGGGGGAGGGCAGGATGCGGGGGATATTGTCGATGAATCCGCCACCCGTAATATGGACAATGCCTTTGATGCTGAAATTTTTTAAAAGATTCAACAGGGGTTTGACATATATTCTTGTAGGACGCAGAAGCTCCATTCCGATGGACCCTTCGAGCCCGGAAAGGGTGTCGTTGACGTTCAGCTTGCCATCCTCAAAAAGGACCTTTCTGGCCAGAGAAAATCCATTACTGTGCATGCCGCTGGAGGCCAGACCAATGATCCTGTCTCCTACCCGGATTCCGGTCCCGTCGATCAGTTTTTCCTGCTCCACAACGCCGACGCAGAAGCCGGCAAGATCGTATTCATCATTTGCATAGAAACCGGGCATTTCCGCAGTTTCCCCGCCGATCAACGCACATCCGGCCTGCTGGCATCCTCTGGCAATACCTTCCACAATTTGGACAGTCCTGTCCAACCCGATCTTTCCTGTGGCAATATAATCCAGAAAAAACAAGGGTTCAGCACCCTGGACGATGACATCGTTCACCGACATGGCCACCAGGTCGATCCCCACGGAATCATGCAGGTCCATCATCTGGGCAATTTTCAGCTTAGTCCCCACGCCATCCGTCGAAGAAACCAGGATCGGATTCTTATATTTTTCCGTATCCAGCCTGAACAGGGCGCCAAAACCGCCTATCCCGCTCAACACCTCCTTGCGGGTGGTCGTTTTTACAAGGGGCTTGATTTTTTCGACAAACAGGTTTGCCTTGTCGATATCGACTCCGGCACTTTTGTAGGAAGCTCGTTCATCCATATTCTCTATTCTCTCCAACGATGATCAGGTAATAGGCATGACATTTGAACAGGCGAATTCAGTAACGCAGTTGGCTGCAAATGTCAAATCTTTCCTTGCTAAAATCATGGAGATCTGCTAACTATAAAATTGCTTTGTATCTGAAATCATTATGTTTATATTTTTGGAGCTCTTTTGGAACGCCTCAGAGACCTTCTTGAAAAAATTGAACAGCCGCTCCTTTTCTCATCCCGGGATGACTACCGGCACCTGCCGCTTGTCCGGGATCTTGAGACAACGATCCTGACACTTTTGGATAGACTGGCGGACCAGATAAACGCATCGCCCATAGGCGCTGAGCTGTCCGTTACGGCCAATCAAATTACAGATAATCTTCAGAATCTTTTCAAAAAGTTTGACACTCACTCCCCGGCAGGGAAAAGAGAAATCATTCAGGAATCAATGCAGTTATTGAATGAACTTAAAACTCTGACGTTTTCCGAACTGGCCCGTGAAGACGCCGCGGTTCATCATGAAGCGGGCCCGCTGGAGAACATTCAACAATCCTTCGCAAAGCTCGCCTTGAACGTTCAGTTTATCAAGGGCGTGGGTCCGAAAATCTCGGAGCTGCTGAACAGAAAGGGAATCAGAACGGTCGAGGACCTGTTCTATTTTTTACCGAGGCGCTACGAAGACCGGCGGGCCGTAAAAATGATCGGACAGGCCCGATACGGGGCTAAGGAGACGGTCATCGGTACGGTCATTCATGCCGAGTTGCATTATTACAAGACCCGCAGGGTTTTTGAGGTGATCGTCGAAGATAAGAGCGGAACGCTTACGGCCAAATGGTTCATGGGAAACCCAACCTATCTCAAGAATGTTTTTAAAAAAGGATGTCAGGTGATCCTGACGGGTGACGTCCGGTCTTTTCGCCTTAGCAAGGAAATGATCCATCCGGACTATGAAATACTGGATGAACAGGAAGAGGATCGCCTGCTGCATTTCAAGAGGATCGTTCCCCTCTATTCCGAAACGGAAGGTCTGCATCAGAAGACCGTCCGGCGGATCATGATGAGGGTTCTCGAAGATTATACCCGGTATATCTCAAGCCCAATCCCCGAAGCTATCTGCGAAAAGCGCCGTCTGATCCATATTCACGACGCGCTCAGGAATGCCCATTTCCCGGATGCGAATGCGGATGTCAACGTCTACAACGATATCCGCTCAGAGGCCCACCGCCGTCTCATTTATGATGAGTTCTTTTTTTTACAACTGGGTATGGCCTTGAAAAGAAGGGGACACCTTCTGGACAGGGGGATTGCCTTCAAAACCGGCGGCGCCCTTTTGAGGCAGTTCTACGATTTACTGTCCTTTACGCTGACTGGCGCTCAAAAGCGCGTCATCAGTGAAATTGAAGCCGACATGGCCCGGAATACCATGATGAACCGTCTCCTTCAGGGAGATGTGGGTTCCGGGAAAACCGTCGTTTCCATGGCCGCCATGGTTACCGCCTGTGACAACGCCTATCAGGCTGCAATCATGGCCCCTACGGAAATTCTGGCAGAGCAGCATTATCGGAATATCAAAAATTGGGCGAACCACCTAGGACTGAGGGTGGTGCTGCTGACGGGAAGCAAGAAAGCCGCTGAACGTAAAGACATCTGCGAGGGCATTGCCTGCGGCAACGCGCAGATCATTATCGGAACCCATGCTCTGATTCAGGAAGAGGTCCGCTTCTGGAATCTTGGCCTGGTCATTATCGACGAGCAGCACCGTTTCGGTGTGGTTCAGCGCGCCACGCTCCGGGCCAAAGGTTTGAATCCCGACGTTCTGGTCATGACGGCGACGCCCATTCCCCGGACGCTCGCCATGACGGTTTACGGTGATCTGGACATCTCCGTGATCGACGAACTGCCGCCACAAAAAAAGCCGGTGAAGACAAAGATTTTCTATGAATCACAGCGTCCGCAGGTCTATGAAGCGATCCGGAAGGAGCTGAAAAAGCATCATCAGGTATTCATTGTTTACCCCCTTGTCGAGGAATCGGAGGCCCTGGATTTAAAGGACGCCACCCGCATGGCGGAGCATTTGCAGAAGGATATCTTCCCGGATTGCAAGGTCGGCTTGATTCACGGCCGTCTCAAAGCCAGGGATAAAGATGAGATCATGGCTGGTTTCCTGGAAAAGCGTATTGATATTCTGGTTTCTACAACGGTGATCGAAGTGGGAATCGATATTCCGCATGCATCCCTGATGGTCATTGAACATGCCGAGCGGTTCGGACTGTCGCAACTGCACCAGTTGCGCGGGCGGGTCGGCCGGAGTGACATTGCCTCCTACTGCATTCTACTGGCTCAGCACCGGGGGTCGGAAGATGCCCGCAAACGGCTCCGGATCATGGAACAGACAACCGATGGATTCAAAATTGCCGAGGAAGACCTGGCGATCCGGGGACCCGGCGAGTTCATGGGTGTTCGCCAGTCCGGCCTGCCTGATTTCAGAGTGGCCAATATTATTCGCGATGGCCAGATCCTGAATGAAGCCAAAACGGATGCCTTCGCACTGATTGAGAAAGATCCCTTCCTTGAGAAAGCAGAGCACACACTGCTCAAAACCATTCTTCTGCACAAATGGCAGGGGCGTCTCGAACTGGCGAAAACGGGATAGCAGAACTCTCCTGCTGCATCACGAACCCCTTCACATCTTGGAATGTGCGCGGTTTCTTTGAATGCGTATGAAAAATTGTTGTTGACATATGTTAGCATATATGCTAACCAACAGCCATGAGTTATTCCATCGTCTACTTCCATTCACGGGTTAAAGCTGAGATCGAAAGCTGGCCTGACGGCATATTGGCCGATTATGCACGGATTGTAGAGTTGTTGATGGAGTTCGAGCCGAACTTGCGCATGCCGCATTCACGGGCTATGGGTAGTGGTCTTTTTGAATTGAGGCCGCGAGGTCGCGAAGGAATCGGACGGGTGTTTTACTGTTTTGTCATCGGTCAACGTGTCGTAATTCTTCATGCGTTTGTCAAGAAAACACCGGACACGCCAGAACAGGAACTGAAGATAGCCAGGAAAAGGATGAAGGAGGTACAGAATGGTTGAATTAAAATACGAACCTGTTTCCCACGACCATAAGGCATTTCTCAAGAATGCCCAAAAACGGGCAGGATTCAGCAAGGCGTACAATGACCTGGAAGAAGAATATACTCTTGTCCGCGAGATGTTGTCGGCACGTTCAAAGTCCGGTCTCACCCAAGAGGCGGTTGCGGAGTTGATGGGAACGACAAAAAGTGCTGTTTCACGCCTGGAATCTGCTGGAAAGCATGCGCCATCCCTGACAACCCTGAAAAAATATGCCCACGCTGTTGGCTGCCATCTGAAAATCAAGTTCATACCTAAATCAGGTTCATCAAAACATGCAACCGAGGGTGTAAAGCAGCGTGCCGGTTAGCCCGCGAGTAACAGATTTGTTAATCTTCAGCACTCTCCGCTTCATGTTTTACTGACTTTGCAGGTAGCACCAATAACCGGCGCATTTCATTTTTTCATGAATCGCACTCACTCTGTTTCAAATACAAGTCAACACAATGCCGTTCTGTTTGAATTCATTGACTTCGGTTTGAAATATGCGTAAAATCAAGTAATATGCATGGCCATTCTATGAAGACATTCAACAAAATTCAGCTTGCTTCCAGCATGTTTATCGAGGCTCATAATCGATATAATGGGGCAAACAAAGAGACGGATTACATCTTGTCAATCCTATTGTCCGGGGCGGTCATCGGTATAATTGGCCCGTTGCGAAAAGAGCAACGTGGGCATACAACGCATGAACTGTTAGCGAGAATAAGTAATGCTATTGCCGAACCTGGCGATGCCGAAGCCTACGCAGGTATGTTCCGTGAAGTCTACAACTCACTTAAGCATGCGGGCAACGCACGAAAGAAAATTTCTGCGTCCGATGACTTAGAGATCCGGACAGATCTTAAGAAGGAAGCCGCTCAAATGTTGGATGCCGCTAAGGACGACTTTCGTGATATTGAAATATCGGATGAGGTCAGGAAAGAACTATCGGAGCAGTTTCGTGAGCTTTTGCAGTTGCCCGATAACTACGCATAACATGGCGCTCAACCTTAATGTTTAAGATAACGCATGCCGGTTGGCTTTACATTATTTATTTACGACTGAAGTTTATCAATGATTGATTTTGACCATGCCTAATAAACCAAGCCCCGCAAACAATTTTGCTGCTGCTTTCCCTGAATTGCTAGTGGAATGGCATCAAGAAAGAAACAGAGACTTGTCCCCGCATGATTTGTTTCCTCACAGCGGGAAAAAGGTTTGGTGGAAATGTCAGCAAGGGCATGAATGGGAGGCGGTGATTAACAGTAGGACGGGGAAAAATAAAAATGGGTGTCCTTTCTGCTCAGGAAGAAAAGCAACAGATGTTATTAACCTCGCCCAATCGTTTCCCGATTTACTAAATGAATGGTGCTACGAAAAGAATACATCACTCGATCCCAAAAAAATGAAACCATACAGTGGTCAACAAGTCTGGTGGAAGTGTAAGGAAGGGCATGAATGGCAAACAAGAATTGTTGATCGAACAAGAAAAAAATATAGTTGTCCATATTGTTCTGGGAGGTTAGCCGGCTTAGATAATTCTTTAGCAATCCTGCACCCTGCTTTAGCAAAAGAATGGTTCCAAGACAAAAATGGGAATTTAACCCCTAGTGACGTCAGGCCTGGAACAGATAGAAAAGTCTGGTGGCTATGTGACAAAGGCCATTCTTGGAAAACTGCTGTATGTCATCGAACACATAATACGAAGGCAACGGACTGCCCCTACTGTTCTGGTAAAAAGGCTTCAGTTGAGAATAATTTTAAAGTCCTTTTCCCCGAACTTGCAAAAGAGTGGGATTTTGTAAAAAATGATTCTCTTAGACCAGAAATGGTTACGCCTGGTAGCAACAAGAAGGTCTGGTGGAAGTGCACACGTGGCCATGAATGGCTCACGAGTCCAGTCCAGAGAGTAAGGGCGAGTAATAGTTGCCCGAAGTGTGCCCCACAAACTTCAAGACTCGAAATCAGGTTATTCTGCGAACTCAAATACTTGTTTGGAAATAACGTAGAGTGGAGATACAAAATCGACAGGATTGAGGTTGACCTATTTCTCATAAAGTATTCTGTTGGCTTAGAAATTGATGGCTACCCTTGGCATGAAAACAAAGAAGATAAAGATATTGCGAAAACAGCAGAATTGTTGAAGCGTGACATAAAATTATTCAGATTGCGGGACAGTAAATTACCTGTAATTGAAGAGAGCGATATCTTTTACGGTAGTATCGAGGATGATTTGCCGATTATCACAAGATTGCTGAGCAATTTACTTCTTCATGTCACCTTTGATACCAATGACCTGGACAATGTAAGAAAGTATATTGCGTCAGCAGCAATTCAAAATAATGATGAATACCAGAGAATTATCTCTTTTCTTCCATCACCTCCACCGGAATACTCTCTTGCCAATGTTCATAATCATCTTATCAACGAATGGAATTACGAAAAAAATGCACCTTTAAAACCTGAAAATTTTACACCAAGCGCCAGAGCTTATGTCTGGTGGAGATGTCCAAAAGGGCATGAGTACCAGTCTATGATATTTAACAGGATCAGACAAGAAGTTGGATGCCCTTATTGCACGGGGAAGAAAATCTCTCCTGACAACTGTCTGCAAAGCAGCTTTCCCCACTTGGTTAAGGAGTGGAACTACGAAAAGAACTTACCGCTTACTCCTTCAGATGTTTATCATGGCTCACACCTTAAGGTCTGGTGGAAATGTGAACATGGCCATGAGTGGCAAACAAAAGTCACACACCGAACAAGGAGGTCATCCGGATGCCCTTACTGTTCTGGGAATCGAGTTAATGACGACAACTCCCTCAAAGCGTTATTCCCCGAGATAGCAAGGCAATGGCACCCATCAAGAAACGGTGATTTGACACCAAATACTATTGCTCCGGGTTCAAGCAAGAAAATTTGGTGGAAGTGCGAAAAGGGGCATGAATGGAAAACGACTCCCACTAGCAGAACAGGAAAGAATAAAACAAATTGCCCCTATTGTTCTGGGAAAAAGGCTTCAGTTGATAATAATTTCAAGGTTAAATATCCGTCATTAGCAGCTCAGTGGAACTATGAACAAAACTCGGGTACGAAACCAGAGGATTTTCCTCCCAAGAGCGGGAAAAAAGTATGGTGGAAATGCTCCCACGGTCACGAATGGGAGGCGAGAGTAGTCAATAGATCTAATGGCAATGGATGTCCAGTTTGCGCAGGCCGAAGAATTAAAGCAGTTGTTACAAAGCAGGCTGAAGTTGGCAGTCAGATAGATAAAGTGGTCAAATAATCTTTTGTTTGATTTTGTTCATGGAATAGCTTAATGGGACACGGCATAAATAGTTCATTTTCTTTAGCTTCCGATTAGATCGGTAGGTGGCACAATGCATAACGAGATGAGGGCGCGTATTAAGGAGTTAAGGGAGTTGTATGTAAAGGCATCCCCACAGCAACGCTATAAGGTCGCCATTGATCGTCTTCAATATCAAAACAGCGCTCCAAACCTCCTCATCCAGCATGTTTCAGCAGTTGAAGGCTTCGCCAGATCGGTTGCGCACGATTTTAAAGTAAAAGCTGGGGAACCTCTTGATGTTGCATACAACCTGCTCCGTAATATTGGACCGATTCTCCTGATCCGGGATTACATCGCACCCAGAATACAGCAAGACCCTGAATTGATCTTTGGTGTAGAGGACTGGGAACTTTTCGACATTGCCGTGCAATTTAGACATCTGCTGGTTCATGAAGCCACCTTCTTAGGGAAAGAATATACCGATCAGCTAATCCCGGCATGCAAGAGTATATTAAACAAGCTCGCAAAAATAGCAGGGGTTCCGACCGACCATTGACTTAATGCTGTGGGCGATCCGGTCCACTCTTGTTAGACCCCTTCTGCATATTAACGAAGGAAAGCTACTATACAAGCTCGCCAGCCGAAATTCACGCTTTCAATTAATAATGGATGATCTCTGGGTAAAATCAGGGGCATGGACTCTATGGGAGTCAAGGTGTTCTAATTATGCCTGAGACAGCAATTTTTTTATCGATCGATTTAACGACGACAGAAAGACCATAGAATCGAAGAATGATCTCCCTCAGAAGCCTTAGAGCAACGGACGGTTGCTGTCAATTTGTTTGACAAAATCGCGTAACCTGATATAGAGGCGATCGATATTTGATGGCTTTTGTCATTAACGAGATAAGGCATTTTTCGAGGAAAATCAGGCTATGAAAAAAATCTTCCTGGGTTTAATCGGTTTCGGAACGATCGGCAGCGGCGTGGTGAAACTCCTGCAGCAGAGCGGTGAGCTTATAGAAAAACGGCTGGGGGCCAAACTGGTCCTGAAAAAAATCGCCGATCTGGATATCGTAACCCCCAGGGTCGTTCCCGTTAAGAAGGATTTACTCACCACAGATGCCAAAGTCATTCTGAACGACCCTGACATTCATATTATTATTGAATTGATGGGTGGCTATGAACCGGCATGCTCCTTTATCCTCGCGGCCATGCGCCACAAGAAGCATGTCGTCACGGCTAATAAGGCGCTGCTGGCCACCTACGGTAATGAGATATTTCAGGCTGCGGAAAAAAACAGGGTGGATATCGGATTTGAGGCCAGCGTGGGCGGGACGATCCCCGTGATCAAGACTCTAAAGGAATCCCTGGTGGCCAACCGGATCAAATCCATATTCGGGATTATGAACGGCACCTCAAATTACATTTTGTCAAAAATGACGGATGAAGGAAAGGCATTTGATGTCGTCTTGAAAGAAGCTCAGACCCTCGGCTTTGCGGAAGCAGATCCAACCTTTGATATCGAGGGGGTGGATGCGGCTCACAAATTAGCCATTACCCTGTCGCTGGCCTATGGTAAAAAGGTGAATCTGAACGATCTTTACCGCGAAGGGATCTCGGACATCAGCCAGCAGGACATTGAATTTGCGAAGGAGCTTGGATACCGGATCAAGCTGCTGGCCATTGCAATCAAACATGAGAAAACGGTTGAAGCCAGGCTGCATCCCACGATGATTCCCTTTGATCATCTTCTGGCCAGCGTCAACGGCAATTTCAACGCCTTTCACATCACCGGTGACGCAGCAGGCTCTGTTTTTCTTTATGGCCAGGGAGCGGGCATGATGCCCACAGCCAGTGCCGTGATGAGCGATATCGTTGATATTTCCAGACAGCTTCTGAAGGGCGTATCCGGATGTGTCCCCTCACGATCGCTGCGGGAAAAGATTATTGAAGATATCCATCTGATGCCCTTTGACGACATTGAAACCAACTACTACTTCCGCTTTTCTGCCGTTGATCAGCCGGGTGTCCTGTCCAAAATCTCGGGTATCCTGGGAAAATATAACATCAGCATCGCTACGGTCATTCAGAAAGGGCGGAAGCAGGGAGGGGGGGCCGTGCCGGTGGTTATGACAACACACAAGGCGAGAGAAAATGATGTTCAGAAGGCTTTGCATGAAATCGATCGGCTCGCCATCGTGCAGGGCAAGACCATCCTGATTCGGATTGAAGACGAAAATTTCTAATGAAATATATCATCTTGCTGGGTGACGGGATGACCGATTATCCCGTGGAAAAACTGGGAGGCAAGACGCCTCTGGAATTTGCTCATACGCCGAATATGGACCGTATCGCCGGGGAAGGCACCCTGGGTCTGGTTGACACCATTCCGGCCGGATTTAAACCGGGCAGTGATGTGGCCAACCTGTCTGTATTGGGTTACGATCCCTTGAAATGCTATGCAGGCCGCGGTCCTCTGGAAGCCGCCAACATGGGTGTGCAACTGGGACCGGACGACATCGCCTTCCGATGCAACCTCGTAACCCTGGGATCAGAAAACGATCCGGTCATGGCGGACTTCACCGCTGGCCATATCACTTCCGGGGAAGCCGCCCGGATTATGGCTGATCTTGACAAGACGCTGGGAAATTCCGAATTTCAATTTTATCCCGGTGTCAGTTATCGGCACTTGATGGTCTGGCGGAATGGCGAAGATTCTCTGGAAACGACTCCTCCCCATGATATTACCGGACAGGCAACCGCGGCCTATCTGCCCAGAGGAAAGGGCAGTGACGTAATCAATCAGAAGATGCTCCGCTCGCAGGTCTTTCTGAAAGACCATCCGGTCAACCGGGAACGTCTAACTGCCGGAAAAAGACCGGCTTCGTCCATCTGGCTGTGGGGGCAGGGCAGGGCGCCCCGGATGATCCGGCTCACCGATCAATATCAGTTGAAGGGCGGGATGATTTCGGCAGTAGACCTCCTCAATGGAATCGGCGTCTATGCCGGTCTTCAGGTCATTCGGGTCGCCGGCGCCACCGGTTATACCGACACCAATTATATCGGCAAAGCCACGGCGGCTCTTGCCGCATTGAAGGACATGGATTTTGTCTTTGTCCATGTGGAAGCGCCCGATGAAATGGGGCACGAAGGAAATCTGGAAGGAAAGCTCCGTGCGATCGAGGATTTTGACGAAAAAGTCGTGGGCACCATCTTGAACGGTATGAGCGAATTTGATGCCTACCGGATCATGGTTCTAAGTGATCATCCCACCCCGCTGAAGACCAGAACCCATGCCGCAGATCCCAGCGCCTTCGCGGTTTTGTCCTCTTTCAGTCACGAAAACATGAAGAAGGGGCTCTCTTTCCATGAAAAGGACGCCGGTGCGGGTGGTCTTCTGATCAGCCCGGGTTATCATCTGATGGAACTGTTCATGAAAAGCTGGGGAACGATTATTGAAAAATATAAGTAAAATCAGGGTGATATATGCAGACACCGATGCGATGGGCATCGTTTATCATACCAATTATATCAAATGGTTTGAGATTGGACGCACAGAATTGTTCAGAGATATGAACATTATTTATGCGGTGTTTGAATCAAAAGGCCTCAATCTCCCTTTAACAAAGGCCTATTGCCACTATTTTCAGCCTGCAAAATACGATCAAGTCCTTCTCATTGAGACGGAGCTGGACTATGTTAAAAAAGCCAGCATGAAATTCAACTGTGTCATTTGGGATGAGAGAAAGGAAAAAAAGTTTGTTGAGGGGTATACGGTGCATGCCTGCACAAACCATGAAGGAAAAATTGTAAAGATACCCGAGAATATCCTTGAAAAAATCAACCGGGGAAAACACAAATAATTAAAGGAGATGTGATGGCAGGAAAATTAACAAAACAGGAACTGAAAGAACCGGATAAATTACAGATCATGCTGGCAAAAGGTCTGGCATACCTGATGGAAAACAAGCAGAAGATTTACATCGCTTCCGGAATACTGGCCATCATTCTGCTGGTTACCGGGATGTGGACCCTTTACAGCCTCGATTATGAAAAGAGTGCTCAGCAGATTTATGCACGTGTTTACGGACCCTCCGTAACGGATACTACCGCTGCGGCAAGTCTTTATAAGGAGGTCATCTCCCGGTATCCTCGCAGTCATGCTGCGGCTACGGCGCACTACCGGCTGGCCAATCTGTACTATCTGCAGAATGACTTTGATGCCGCCATCAAAGGCTATGAAGCCTTTCTCAAGAAGACGTCTGACAAGAATGACCTGAAGTCTCTGGCATACACCGGCCTGGGTTACTGTTATGAATCAAAAAAAGACTTTAAAAACGCCCTGATTTATTTTGAAAAGGCGGCCGGTTTGAAAGTCGGACAGGTCTTTGAGGGAATGAATAATCAGAATATCGCCCGTGCCTATGAAGCCATGAATGAACCTGTGAAAGCCCTTGAATATTATCAAAAGGCGCTGGGCAAGAATACCGATCCTGCTTCTGAACTGCTGATTAAGAGAAAAATCGCGACCTTGAGCTAAGGTTGTAAAGGAGATGATTATGTCAGTCTTGATGTCTGGAAATGAGGCGATCGCCAGAGGGGCTTACGAGTGTGGAGTGCGTTTTGCTTCCGGATATCCGGGAACTCCCAGTACGGAAATCCTCGAAGAGTTCGCCAGATATGACGGCGTCTATGCGGAATGGGCGCCCAATGAAAAGGTGGCACTGGAAGTGGGTATCGGCGCCGCCCTGGCGGGTGCAAAGGCTCTGGTCACCATGAAACATGTGGGTGTCAACGTCGCTGCCGACCCTCTTTTTACAGTCAGCTATACGGGCACCAACGGCGCCCTGGTGATTATTACGGCAGACGATCCCTCCCTGCACAGTTCACAGAACGAGCAGGATAACCGGAATTATGCCAAATTCGCCAAAATTCCCATGCTGGAGCCGGCCGATTCCCAGGAAGCAAAAAAATTCATCAAATTAGCCTTTGAAATCAGCAAAAAATTTGACACACCCGTTTTCCTCAGGTCCACGACGCGCGTATCCCATTCCAAATCGGTGGTTTCAATAGAAGAACCGCAAGCGCTGGAGGATAAAACCGGCATCCGGATCAATGCCGCCAAGTATGTGATGGTTCCAATCAACGCCAGGGCCCGGCGCGTCGAGGTGGAAAAAAGGATGCAGCTTCTCAGGGATTTTTCCGAAACCTTTCCGGAAAATAAAATGGAGTTGAACAGTCCCGAGATCGGCATCATCACGGCAGGCATCCCCTATCATTATGCAAAAGACGTCTTTCCGGATTTTTCCTACCTGAAACTGGGCATGGTCCATCCATTACCCGTCAGGATGATCAGAGATTTTGCGTCACGTGTGAAGAAGCTCTATGTCATTGAGGAACTGGATCCCTTCATCGAAGAACAGGTCAAAGCAATGGGTATCGAGGTCACAGGGAAAGATATCTTTCCCTATACCAATGAATTCGATCCCGGTGTGGTTGAACAGGCGATCCAGGGGAAAGTCAAAGCATCGGCGGACCTTCCGACCATGACCATTCCGCCGCGGCCGCCCAATCTTTGTCCGGGATGCCCGCATCGGGGCCTCTTTTATGTCCTGGGCAAATTGAAGGCCTTTGTGACGGGAGACATTGGCTGTTACACGCTGTCCTACATGAAACCTCTGGAAGGGCTTCATTCCTGTATCTGCATGGGGGCCAGTGTCGGTATGGCCCACGGAATGAGCAAAGCCCTGAAGGAAAAGGGAAAAGGGAAAATTGTGGGGGTTCTCGGCGACTCAACCTTCATTCATTCCGGAATCACACCGCTTCTGAACATGGCTTACAATAAGGGCGATGCCGTCATCGTCATTGCGGATAACCGGACCACGGCCATGACAGGCATGCAGGAACACCCGGCAACCGGATTCACCCTGCAGGGCGAGCAGACCAAGCAACTCGATTTTGCAACGCTCGCGGCCGCCCTGGGTGTGGAAAGTGTCCGTATTATCGATCCCTATGATATCAAAATGACCCGGACCGTTATGAAGGAAGAATTGAACAAATCCGGCCCATCGGTGGTGATCTCCAACCGTCCTTGCGTATTGAATAAGAGGTATCAGGCCGGTCTGAAAAAACCCCTCTGGGCTGATTCCGATAAGTGTATCGGATGCAAGGCCTGCCTCAGTCTGGGTTGTCCGCCGATATCATGGAAGAAGTTTGAAAACATGCCGGAAGAAGAAATCAGGAAAAATGCGAAAAAGCAGGAAGGTCATTCCGTAATCGATCAGAATCTATGCAACGGCTGCACGTTATGCCTGCAACTCTGTAAGACGGGTGCCATCAGGGAGGAGGCGTAATCTCATGAAGGATGACGTTAAAAGTATCTTGTTAGCAGGTGTCGGTGGACAGGGGATCCTCCGGGCAAGCGACATCCTGTGCCTGGCATTTATGGCTTCCGGTCTGGATGTGAAAAAAAGCGAGGTGCACGGCATGGCACAGCGCGGTGGATGTGTCACCAGCCATGTCCGCTATGGCCGGAAAGTTTATTCGCCGATTGCAAAAAAAGGCGATGTGGATATTCTGGTTTCTTTTGAAAAGCTTGAAGCCTTGCGATATTTAGACTATCTGAAGCCGCAGGCAACGATCATCATCAATGAAGAGGAGATCTACCCGCCATCGGTTAATTTCGGCGATGCCAAATATCCGGAGAATATCTACGACAGGGTCAGCCTCCACTTTAAAACGGTCAAAATGATTAACGCCTTGGATCTTGCCCGTAAAGCCGGTAACATCAGGGCCGTCAACACCGTGTTGCTCGGTGTTTTGTCGACCTTTCTCGATTTAAAGGGTGATCTCTGGGAAAAGGTATTGCAGGAAGCTTTTCCTTCAAAATCGCTGGAGGCGAATTTGAAGGCCTTCAACCTTGGTAAAATATCTTGAGAAGCCCCACATACCGGATTTTCGCCTGGATTTTTGCATGGATCGCTGCAGTCGGAATATCTCTTTTCCTGTCTCAGGGAGATGCCGGAGCAGGGGAGGGTGATCGTGAAAAACAGCTCGGTTTTGCCGAATCGCTTTATAGCGAGGGAGATTATTACCGGGCCATCACCGAATATAAGCGTTTCAACTTCCTCTATCCTGTCGACCTCCTGGTGGAAAAATCCGACTTCAGGATTGGGGAATGCTATTTTAAAGCCAAAAGATGGTCGGAAACGATTGATGTCTTCAATCCCTTCATCCTTAAATATCCCCGGGGATCCTTCCGTGACAATGCCATTTTCATGCGTGGACAGGCAGAGAAGCAACTGAAGCGCTACCCGGATGCCCTGTCCACTTTCGATGAGTTGATCAAATCACAGTCTCTCGCTTTTAGCGATAAAGCGAGGTATGAGCGTGCCATGATTCTGGTTGAACAAGAAGAGTGGCTAAAGGCGCGAGAAGCTTTCGCCGCCCTTTCTGAAGATAACCCGCTCTATTCTTCCGCCGTCCGTTTTTCGCAGGGTCTTGAACGAATAGATCAGATCCCCCGGAAATCACCTGCGGTCGCGGGAACTCTCGCCGCCATCCTGCCGGGAGCCGGTCATCTTTACACGGAAAGACCAAGGGATGCCCTCGTATCATTCCTGCTCAATGGTTCATTTATTTGGGCTGCCATCGAACTTTTCAGAAACAACAACTATGTCGCCGGCGGCATTGTCACGTTCTTTGAAATCGGCTGGTATAGTGGAAATATCTATAGCGCCGTGAGCAGCGCCCATAAATTCAACAGGCGAGTTCAAGACGAGTTTATTCAGGGTTTAAAAGAAAAAAGCGGGCTCTCTTTTTATCGGGATCAAGACGGCGCAAATTACCTCATGTATAGTATGAAGTTTTAAGTATAACATGATGAAATATATATTTATTATTGTAGTGTTAATTTTTGCCTCACCTGCTGACGGGGCCGAACGCTTCTCCTTAGATCCATGGGATTTTAATGTCTCTTCCACAAGCAGGACGAATTTTCCCCTGAATAATGGAACCATATCATGGCCAAGCCGTATTTTATTGCTGGGTATTAAAGGGTTCCGGGAATACATTTCTGTCGTCGACGGGGATCGATGCCAGATGGTCCCGACCTGCAGTACCTATAGTCTCCAGGCTGTTGAAAAGCATGGATTCCTTTATGGTATCCTGATGACCACCGATAGGCTGATCCATGAAAACGATGAAATGGAACTTGCGCCTGTCGTGACGATCGAAGGAGAAAACAGGTTTTATGATCCCGTAAGCGCCAATGATTTCTGGTGGAATCATCACGGAAGGCTTGACAAATAATGATTCGTAAGTAATTTCTTCGAGATAATCAAATTGCAACAAGCATAAATTTTCAGGGGTGATAAGATGGAAGATTATTATAAAATACTGGGTGTTGAAAAAAACTCAACGGAAGAGGACATTAAAAAAGCTTACCGGAAACTGGCCATGAAGTTCCATCCGGATCGAAACCCGAACAACAAGCAGGCCGAAGAAAAATTTAAAAAAATCAGCGAAGCGTACGCTGTGCTGAGTGATAAGGAAAAACGTAAGCAATACGATAGCTTTGGTTCTGATGCATTCCGCCAGCGCTATACCCAGGAAGATATTTTTAGAAACTTTGATCTTAACGATATCCTGAAGGAATTTGGATTTGGAGGGTTTGGTGGAGGCCGGACGTCGCGCACATATACCGGGGGGAGGGGCCGCACCTATACTCATTCCGCAGGTGGCGGCGATCCCTTCAGTGATCTGTTCGGGGGGGAGGCAGAGCATTACACCCAGATGCCCCAGAAAGGCCATGATATCGAATACAATTTGTCCATTACACTTGAAGAATCTGTGTTCGGAGCGGAAAAGAAGCTGGCATTGCAAAAAGAAGATCACATTGAAGAAATCAATATTAAAATTCCGCCGGGCATCAACAGCGGGAAAAAATTGCGCCTGACCGGAAAGGGTTCTCCAGGCTATAGTCATGGCTCGTCTGGTGATCTTTACTTGAATATCAGTATCCAGTCGCACCCGATATTCGCGCGGGATGGCAATGATATCTACGTGGAAAAGTCTGTTAACTTTTCTCAAGCCGCCTTGGGAAGCAGCATGGATGTACCTACACTCGACGGTACTACGAAAAGGATCAAGATCCCCGCTGGAACGCAGAACAATACCAAAATCAGAATGAAGGGATTCGGCGTACCCAATTTAAAGGGAGGAATCAAAGGAGATCAATTCGTAAAAATTTCTATCAACGTACCAAGAAAATTAACAGACGGACAGGCGCAACTTATCAAAAAGCTGGGTGAAGAAGGGCTGTAAATCGATGGAGAGTTAAAATCACTGAAATGATGAATACTTGAAGCGTAATTGCCTCTCTAATCAATTATAATGAATGTCGTATAAGATATGTTATGTAAACTTTAAAGAAAATAATTCTTGGAGGGTTCTCAAATAAGCTCCATTTTGCCCCAGAGTCCCATTTCATTTTCTACAATAATTAGAATTCCGAGCACATCTTTTATCTGAGATCCGCCAGAAATCGCTTTTTTTATATCTTTTTTCGTCTTTACAAGATTGCCGATCATCGTCGCTGCGGCATCAGCCATAGCAGCTGACTTGGACTTAACGCACACTGCGTCCGCAATTCCAAAACTCAAGGATGGCCCCACGGTCGCCGAGGATGTACAAATTCCCATCGGCATCTCTTCAGGCCTGATTTTCAAGGCCAGTTTGTCACTTAAAGAAGAATCACCAGCGAATATACCGATACTTATTTCATCTTTTGATTTCAAGAAGATATCACCGCCATTTTCAACAATTACATTCGGGGTTAATTTCAAAAGATCCCGACCGACATATTCAGCCAAGGCCCCGGCAACGGCGGCCATAGGTCCCACACCGGCAACCTGTGAAACCTTCATCATGTCTCTGACGATGTCCGGCGCCAGATCATCAATTTTGAGAGGGTTGAGCGATGTTAAAAAGTCCGGATGGATTTTAATATAGGATTCCAGATACCCCCGGTACCGATGGACAGACTGACGCGCCGCCTGTCTGAAATCATGATCGGAACTAATAAAAAGATCCGTTTCACGGACCTTTACCTGGTATGAGATGAGGCTATGGTTTAGGACTTTGTTTCGATAGGTTCTTTCGGTAAATCTCATGAATTATTTGAAAATCTTAAATGAATTGCGTGGAACCGGCTCCGAGTATCCGATCCGCTTCTTTTTTCAGACGGCTTGAGGGTTCCAGCTTGCCGCCCTTCCCCAGATAGATGACCGTTTTACTTTGATCGTCCAAAAGATGAATGAACCCGTCCGCCTTTCCGGAGTGTTTTCCCAGCAATCGTTTGAAAGCTTCTAGAGAATCAGTAGATAATTGTCTGGTGTCAAAAGTGAAATGAACGGCACGAAAGGGCTGATCGATGGCTGTGGCGAGCGCGTTCGTATCTGAAGCGATGATCTTGACGCCCTCCTCGCTGACGTCAACGCTTCCCTTGATGAGAACCGGCTCCTCACCATGCAAGAGAGGATAGGCTTTTTTATAGATATCGGCAAAAAAGATGACCGTGATGGAGCCCTTGAGGTCTTCAAGCGTCACATAGGCCATAATGTCTTTCTTCTTGGTTGTGACTTCCCGGATATTACTGACGACACCGCAAAAGGTAACTTCCTCTTTGTCATTTTTTTCCAGAATACTCACCGTATCCGCATCGGTCACCGTGGATAATTGACCCGCGAACCTTGAAAGAGGGTGGCCGGTTACGTAAAAGCCGAGAGTTTCCTTCTCATAGGCCAGTAATTCCTTGTGATCCCACTCCGGAATGCTCGGTATAGACGTCTCGTAACGCTGATCCATCTCCGTATTGTTCTGCTGATCGAAATTATCAAATATACTGGCCTGCCCGCTGCTTCTTTCCCTGCGGAGACTCTGAGCGAGTTCAATGATTTCTTCGTAGGAAGCCATCAGTTGGCGTCTCTTATGACCCATGGAATCAAAGGCACCGCATTTGATAAGGCTCTCGAACACCCTTTTGTTAACCTTCCGGAGATCCACATGTTGACAGAAATGATCAAAAGAATGAAATTTTTCCTCCCGGTTCCTGGCCTCGATAATGGCGTCAATAGCGCCGACACCTACATTTTTAACAGCAGCAAGGCCAAAACGGATATGATCGCCGGATACGCTGAAATCCCGAAGCGATTGGTTAATATCAGGGGGAAGCACGTTGATGCCCATCTCTTTACAGCCAGCGATATGCTTGATGATTTTATCCCGGTTGTCTTTTTCACTGGTCAGCAGTGCCGCCATGAATTCCGCAGGATAATGAGCTTTCAGATAGGCCGTCTGATAGGAAATCATCGCATAGGCGGTGCTATGAGACTTATTGAAGCCATATTCTGCAAATGTCTCCATCTGCTCCCAGATTTTTTTTGCTTTCAGTTCCGGAATTTTTTTTACTTTGGCCCCTTGGAGAAATTTAGGTTTCTCTTTCTCCATTTCCTCAGGCTTCTTTTTGCTCATGAGCTTCCGGAGTGTGTCAGCTTCTGCCATTGTGTAATTACCGATCACACTGGCAATTTGCATGACCTGCTCCTGGTAAACAATGACGCCGTAGGTTTCCTTCAGGATGGCCTCTAATTCGGGAACTTCATAGGCAATCTTCGTCCTGCCCTGCTTCCGTAAAATAAACTCAGGCACCATGTTCATCGGGCCGGGCCGGTACAATGCAATCAGAGCGATAACGTCCTCAATGCAGTCCGGCTTCATACTGACCAGAATGTCCTTCATCCCTGAACTTTCCAACTGAAAGACACCGTCCGTATCTCCACGCATCAGCAGTTGGTATGTTCTTTCGTCATCGAGCGGAAGCGCTTCGTTATCGATTTCTTCTCCCCTGCCCTCTTTAATGAATTGGCGCACATTTTTTATTACTGTGAGGGTTTTTAAGCCAAGAAAATCGAACTTTGTCAAACCGACTGTTTGAATACCATCCATGGCAAACTGTGTGACCACATCATCCTTCGGTTGACAGAGGGGCACACGTTCCACAAGAGGAACGTCGGAAATGACGACACCGGCGGCATGGGTTGAGGCGTGACGATTCAGACCCTCCAATGAACGCGACAGTGACAGAAGCCTGCTGATTTTCGGGTTGTTTTTTTCTTCCTCCTGAAGCCGGGGTTCTTTGATCGCTTCATCAAGTGAAATATTCAGTTTATTAGGTATCAGCTTGGCAATGGCGTCTACTTCTCCATAGGGCATATTCAATGCCCTGCCCACGTCACGAATGACTCCCCTGGCCTGCATCTTGCCGAATGTGATAATCTGGGCAACTTTATCACTGCCGTACTTATCCATAACGTAGCGGATGATTTCGTCTCGTCCCTCTTGGCAAAAATCGATGTCGATGTCCGGCATGCTGACCCGGTCCGGATTCAGAAACCGTTCGAAGAAGAGCCCGTAACGAATGGGATCAATCGTCGTTATCCCCAGTGCATAGGCCACCAGGCTGCCGGCTGCGGAACCGCGCCCTGGTCCGACGGGAATATCCTTCTGCTTTGCATAGTTGACGAAATCGGATACAATTAGAAAGTATCCGGCGAAACCCATCGATTTGATAATATCCATTTCATCCTGGAGACGCTTTTCATACTTCTCCCGGAGATTGCCGTTGTCTTTTCCTTTCAGAATCTTGGGCATCAAATTCTCGAGACCCATCACCGCTTTTGATTTTAAGAAATCATCCAGTGTCTCGTTCGAACTGATCTCAAAGTGCGGTAGAAAAAATCGCCCGAATTCGAAGGTCAGATTGCATCTTTCCGCTATTTTTATTGTATTTTCAATAGCTTCTGGACAGTAAGCAAACAAACGCCGCATATCCTCGGGTGATTTCAGATAAAACTGGTCGGTTCCAAACCGCATCCGGTCTTTGTCTTCGAGTGTCTTGCCTGTTTGGATACAGAGTAAAACCTCGTGCGCTTCCGCATCTTCCCGGTTAATGTAGTGGCAGTCATTTGTAGCCACAAGAGGAATGGAAAGCTCCCGGCTCAATTCAAGAAGTCCCGTATTGGCTGTCTTCTGCTCTGCAAGGCCGTTTTCCATGATTTCGAGAAAAAAATTGTCCGCCCCGAATATCTCCCGGTATTCCAGGGCGGCTTTCTTGGCAGCCTGTTTATTCTCATGGATCAGAAAACCGGCGACCTCACCATGCAGGCAGGCACTCAGGCCGATAAGCCCTTCGTGATGCTTTTCCAGAAGTTCTTTGTCAATTCGGGGTCTATAATAGAATCCTTCCAGATATCCGGCCGAGGTTAACTTCATCAGATTCTTATAGCCCTGCATGTTTTTAACTAGGACCAGAAGATGCCTGGCCGATTCCCCCGAATTCTGGCTGCTCTTATCAAAGCGGCTCTTCGGTGCCACATAAAGTTCACAGCCGATAATGGGTTTGATCCCGTGTTTATAGGCTTGCTGATAAAAATTAATTGCTCCGAACATATTGCCATGATCGGTCATGGCAATGGCAGGCATTTGATATTCTTTAGCTTTTTTAAACAGATCCTCGATACGGATGGTTCCATCGAGCAGGCTATATTGAGTATGAACATGAAGATGAACAAAATCGGCGTGCTTCATATAGGGATACTTTCGTAAAAAGTCACCAAAATATTAATCATGGGACGGCTTCGTAAAAAGCGCCAGAGGCAAGGCGCGCGAATACTGAGGAATGAGACATATTGCGTTATACACCACAATAACGAAGAATGAAGTACGGCACAGTATATGACTTTTTGAGGAAGTCGTCATCGGGCTACTCCAACCAGTAGTTGGGTGCTTCTTTGGTAATGATGACATCATGGACATGGCTTTCCCGGAGGCCCGCCGACGTAATGCGGACAAATCTGGCGCGCTCCCTCAGCTCCTGTACGGTCCGGCATCCCACGTAGCCCATGCCGGCTTTAAGTCCCCCGATAAGCTGATGAATGCTCGCAGAAAGTGAACCTCGGAAAGGGACCCGCCCTTCAATACCTTCAGGGACGAGCTTTAGATTATCTTCTATATCATCCTGATAGTAGCGGTCCCGGCTACCCATTTTCATGGCTTCAAGAGAGCCCATGCCGCGATAGACCTTGTAGCTTCTTCCCTGATAGAGAACGGTTTCACCCGGGCTTTCCTCTGTCCCGGCAAACAGACTGCCTATCATGACGGTATGTGCTCCCGCTGCCAGTGCTTTAGCGATATCACCGGAAAATTTTATTCCGCCGTCGGCAATCACAGGAATGTTAAGACGAGTAGCAGCCTTAAAGGCATCCCGGATGGCACTCATCTGAGGAATCCCGACACCGGCGATGATCCGCGTCGTACAGATTGAGCCGGGCCCGACACCCACCTTGACGGCATCCACGCCTGCTTCAATGAGTGCCTCGGCTCCCTCTTTGGTCGCCACGTTTCCGGCGATCAGCTCACATTTAGTGAAGTTTTGCTTGATATCCCGGATCGCATCCAGCACCCCTGCGGAATGACCGTGAGAAGTGTCGACGACGATTACATCAACCCCGGCGTTCATCAAAGCCTCCACTCTGGCCTCCCGGTCAAGAATTCCCACGGCAGCTCCGACGCGCAGACGTCCCAAAGAGTCTTTACACGCATTCGGATATTTTTTTATTTTCTCAATATCTTTAATGGTAATAAGGCCTTTAAGGTTGTATTCGTCATCCACCACGAGCAGCTTTTCAATACGGTGTTTATGTAATAATTTTTTTGAGTCTTCCAGGGAGATGTTCGATTTCACGGTAACAAGGTGCTCTTTGGTCATAACCTTCGAGACCGGTTGATCTAGATTGGTTTCAAAACGAAGATCACGATTGGTCAGGATCCCGACAAGTTTTCGATTCTTCACCACCGGAACGCCTGAAATCCGGTATCGATTCATGAGATCGAGAGCTTCATGCACTTTCTGCTCTGGTTCAATGGTAATGGGGTCTACGATCATGCCACTTTCCGATTTTTTAACCTTGTCCACTTCTGTAACCTGTCGTTCGATACTCATATTACGGTGAATAATGCCGACACCCCCCTCCTGGGCCATGCAGATGGCCGTTCTGGATTCAGTGACCGTATCCATGGCCGCACTGACAATGGGGATATTCAAAGGGATATGCTGGGTCAGAAAGGTTGACGTTTCAACATCTCTTGGCAGGATGGCCGATTCTGCCGGTACGAGCAGCAGATCGTCAAAAGTTAGGGCTTCTTTTACATGATCTTCCAACATGCTTTGCCTCCCTATCACGGTTTCGCCGTGAAATTCCTATTGCGAAAAACTTTAAAATTTAATTTTAGCAACTCAGGTCATCTATTTTTTATATAGAAGCGACGGTCATCTATGTAAATAAAAAAAATATCCTGACAATCGTCATATTCGATATCGTTGGCCAATTGATAATAACTTGCCCTTGAGAAACGGGCATCAAAACGATCGTTTTTGATGGTGCAGTAAAGCACATTATCATTCCCGATGCGGAGGGTCTCCGGATTCAGGGGCTCCACCGTTTCATCGGAGAGCAGTAAATAGAGGGTTGCCTTACCGTCCTTTTCTGAGAGGGCTCGATGAACGGACCGGATTACAAAAGGCGTATCTTCAACGTCCAGATAGCACCGGTCATTCTCAAGTTCAATCAAATATTGACCCGATTCATCCCGCTTCAGATTCTGATAAAAGAAATTCACAATTTCTTTTCTGAACATTTCTGCACCCTTGTAATACCAAACCCCCTCTTTATTAATCCGGATATCGCAGAACGGTATGTTTTCTTTGATTGCCATAATACTTCACGCTTCCATGATTTTTCAAGGGTCTTCAACTAAAATATTTTTCTGCTGTCCAACAGCATCGTAACTGGACCATCATTAATGATTTCAACCTTCATCATCGCCTGAAATTCTCCGCCTTCCACAGGATCAATTTTTTCAGAAGCCTTCTGGAGAAAATAAAGATAAATGTTCTTCGCAGGCACTGGATCTTCGGCACGAATAAAAGAAGGCCTTCTACCCTTTCGGCAATCTCCCAGAAGTGTAAACTGGGAAACCACGAGCAGGCCGCCGGATATATCAACCAGGGAAAGATTCATCTTGCCTTCCCTATCCTCGAATATCCTGAGATTAATGACTTTTTCCACCAGGTAATCGGCATCCTCATGGGTGTCTTCCCTTTCGATGCCAAGAAACACAAGGAGACCCTTACCCATACTTGAAATCATCCGCTCATTGACAGAAACGGATGCTTTATCAACTCTCTGTACAACTAATCGCATAAGCGGTCCTATTCAAATCGGATGGCATGTTAGCAATAAAGAGGAGACGCTTCAAGTTTTTTCTCGGAGTTTTTTCAGATTCAGAAAACGGAAAGAATATTAGACTTTGCTTATCACCTCTGTTACGGCAAGAGCGGCAATATCCATGAATTGACGTGATTTCGACTGATCATGCATCAACAAGTCCGCGATACGAGCAAAAGAACAGTCTAAGAGAACCTCCCTGTTCTGTTTGAAATGTCTGATTCCGTAACGAATTTGTTTTTTCTCCTCCGGATTCATTTTATTGATGAAACTCTTTGTCAGCCAGATGGAGCCGTCAGAGGCAAATTCGGCAAGTTTGACTGCATGACTCGCTGCATCTCCCAGAGAGGCCAGTTCGATTCCGGATGGTGACTGAATGAAGCCTAAATATTCCCATCCCTCATTCATCCCGATATTAATATACAGTTCATTAAACCAGCCTTTTCGCAGCTTCCATGCCTCATTGAATCTTTTCATCCCTTCACGCAATTCCAGGGCACATTGAATCGCATTGATAAGATACGGGTTATCTTCTTTTTTCAGAAAGCAACAAATCATCCCCTGGCCCGGATGTTTACCACAAATGCCGTTGTACTTGTTAAATACCAGCCCGGCACAGTTCCATAACTGATTAACGAGCTCAAAATACTCTTCGGGAGGTAATTCTGCACATAAACGGGTGGAATCCTGCAACTCAATGACAAGAACACAAAAGAAAGTAAGGGCCGGCGTGTGCTGCCGCAATAATGTATTAAGCGTTGCTTCAGACCCAAGTCGATCTGCCTCCGGCGTTATTTTTCCAGCCAGCGGCTCCTGGTCAAGGTTTCCCATCTTTGTCGTTTCTTCGGCCATCATATCTACAGAACAATTTTTCAATTTTTCCATAATCGTAGACATTGAATAGCCGTCTTGCTTCAAACGTTTGATTTGATCAAGGGTTGCCAGGGCAGATTTGGGAAAATAACCCAACCTTTTTGCCCTGACCTTTGAATCCACCGGTTTCTTCACCACGGGCTTCGGCAGAATGTCCATTTTAATATAATTGTTGAGGGTTGCTCTGGAAATACCAGTTTTTTCAATGATCTCAAGACTCGTTATCCAGATCATTTGTTTAGTTTGCTGATTAATCATGCCAGTCACCTATACTGTATAAACGAAAATGCCTCGCCACGCGTATCGGCGGAGAGATCATACCCTGTCTTGATAATACGGAAAAATGCACCCCATGTCAATTATAATTATACTGTATAAATTATTTATTTTTAGTAATATAGATAGACAACTTATTATTTATTATCAGTGTATTATACTGTTTAATTTAATGTAATACATGAGTTTGGTCATTGAGCAATTTCGAAAAAGAGATTCCATTGTCAGAAAGTATTGAATATGTTAAATTACATCTAATGAAAAAGACCATTCTCCTGATTAATCCCTGGATATACGATTTTGCCGCTTACGATCTCTGGATCGCCCCACTCGGTCTTCTCTATATTGCCTCTTTTCTGAGAAATAACGGTTATGCTGTTCAGATCATCGATTGCCTGACCTCCCCTCCCCTAGGAACCCTGCCATCTGGAAAGCAACCCAGAAGATTCCCCTCCGGCCATGGAAAATTTTTTAAAGAAAGTATCGAAAAACCGCTCATACTCAAGGGAATTCCAAGAAAGTACAACCGTTACGGCATACATCCAGAAACCTTCCGAAAATCATTGAGGGACTGTCTCCATCCTGATTTGATTTTCGTGACATCCATGATGACCTACTGGTATCCTGCCATTTTCGATATGATCAATATCCTGAAACAGGAGATTCCCGGAGTACCGATCATCCTGGGTGGCAATTATGTTACTCTCTGCCATGATCATGCATTAAAGTCAGGAGCCGACCTGACGATCTCCGGAGAGGGGGAACCGCAGATTCCCAGACTTTTAAAAGACATGCTCGGTGATGAATGTTATTTTATTACTGATATCAATGATTTGGACTCATATCCCTACCCGGCCTTCGATCTGCGGGCACGGTGGGAACAAATTTCCCTTCTGACCTCCAGGGGTTGTCCTTTCCGGTGCAATTACTGTGCATCCCACCTTCTGAGCAGTCGCTACCGAAGAAGAAATCCGATCAAGGTGGTTGACGAAATCGAGTACTGGTACCGATCCTTCGGAATAAAACATTTTTCATTTTACGATGACGCTCTGCTCGTCGATCCGGATGAGATGGCCATCCCCCTATTCAGGGAAATTATTAAAAGGGATTTTGCCTGTCAGTTTCACTGTCCCAATGGTCTTCATCTGCGGGAGATCACGGCAGAGCTGAGCCGGCTGATGTTCCGGGCAGGTGTAAAAACGCTGCGTTTCGGCTTCGAGACATCGGATATCAGGCGGCAATTGGAAACCGGAGGGAAGGTCAACAATGAACACTTGCAACTTGCCATCACTTACCTGACAGAAGCCGGCTATCGGCTACAAGACATTGGAATTTATCTGCTCTGCGGCATGCCCGGTCAATCGGCTGCTGAAGTGTTTGAAACCATTTCCTACGTGAAAAGATGCGGGGCCAGACCCATCATTGCCGAGTACTCCCCCATACCAGGTACCGCACTCTGGGATGCCGCCGTAAAGGCCTCACCTTATCCGATTTCTGCAGAACCCCTATTTCATAATAATTCCATGCTCCCTTGCCAAAACGAATATTTTTCATATGAGATGTATCAGGAATGCAAAAAACGGTCGAGAACTTCTTGACAGGATATCCCGGAAACGGCGATAATATCTCTATGAACTCCTCTTTTTGGTGGATAAAGCAGACAGTGGTAGCAGTTCTTTCTCTCCTCTTTCTGGTCTTGGGCGTAGAGACCCTGATCGCCTCGTATCAACTCAATAATCCCCTGAACTTTATCATGGCTTTCTTCTCGGCCAGTCTGATCATTTTAGTGAGCATTGTCGGAATCCTCTATCCCGTCGCACAGGTATACAGCCTGTTCAAACCGAAGAAATAAAATGAAGATGAATCGAAAAATATGCCGTCTCATCGTTGTTATCCTTCTTCTTGTCCTGGCTCGCCCTCTGGTCGCCGCAGATTACGACCTTGAAAAAAGGGTAAAAAAGGTCACTCTGAAAAACGGCATGCGGGTTCTGCTCATGGAAAGGCATCTCAGCCCGACCGTTTCTCTGTATATCCGCTACCGGGCAGGAGCTGTTGATGAGATGAGTGGAAGAACCGGCACGGCCCACCTGCTGGAACATATGATGTTCAAGGGAACGACGTCTATTGGCACTAAAAATTACCGCAATGAGCGAAAAATTCTGCAGGATATCAAAAAAACGGGCAGCAGGCTTGATCTTGAAAAGATGAAAGGCGACAAGGCTGACCTGAAGCTTATTGAAAAACTGACCCAAAAGCTGAAAGAGCTTTATAAAGAACAGAAAAAGTGGATGATACCGAATGAAATCGACCGCCTTTACACGGAAAACGGGGCTGAAGAAATGAATGCCTCGACGGGACAGGATGTCACGACCTACCATGTCAGTTTGCCGGCCAATAAAATTGAACTCTGGGCCAGGATCGAATCCGACCGGATGACACAGCCTGTTTTGCGGGAATTTTTTATTGAACGGGATGTCATTATGGAAGAAAGGCGACAACGCATTGAATCGGACCCGGAGGGCAAGCTGGCCGAACAGTTTTTCGCTGCCGCCTTTCATGCTCATCCCTATGGCCGTCCTATCATGGGTTGGCCTTCAGATATGCGTTTTCTGACCATGGAGGATACTGAAAACTTTTTCAGGAAAACCCATGCCCCGACCAGTACCGTTATCACCGTGGTCGGTGATATCAACCCAGAAGAAATACTCAAAATTATTAATCGATATTTTGGCGTGATATCCGGGCAAAAACTCGACCCCTCCCCCATCACGGAAGAACCACCGCAAACCGGGGAAAGAAGGGTTGATGTGATGTTCGATGCAAAACCACAATTGATGGTCGGTTATCACAAGCCCGCCCCACCCTCTTTCGATGACTATGTCCTCGACGTGATGGAAGCCATCCTCTCGAAGGGCAGAACCTCAAGATTCTACCGAAGTATCGTGGAAGAGCAGCAATTGGCGGAAAATGTCGAAGCAGCCAACAGTGTGCCGGGTTCAATGTTTCCCAATCTTTTTGTGATATCTGCGACCCCCCGTTCCCCGCACACCAATGGTGAACTTGAAAACGCCATCTATGCCGAACTGGATAAGCTCAAACGAGAACCGGTTCCCGACAAGGAGTTGGAAAAGACAAAAAATCAGATGAAAGTCGACTATATCCGGCATCTGAATTCCAATAGCGGGCTCGCCAGCATGCTGTCCTATTTTGAAGTTCTGACGGGTGATTTTCGTTATCTCAGCAATTACATCCATGTCATAGAAAAAATTACGCCTGCCGATATTATGCAGGCTGCCCGGAAATATCTTCAGAAGGATAACAGAACCGTAGCCAGCCTTTTTTCCAGAGCTGAGGCCGGAATGCCACAAAAACGATCATCGATGCAGACCCATTGAGTATGAAAAGAAATGCTTTAATCATCATTCTCTGTTTATTCAGTTTATTTTTTGCAGATCGGGCTATCGCTTCAGAGCCGCGTTCATGGACCACACCGGATAAACTGACCTATCAACCCCTCCCCTTTAAACCCCAGCAGGCACAACGCCTTGTCATGGAGAACGGCATTATTCTTTACATTCTTGAAGATCATGAATTGCCGCTGGTCAACGTTTCTGCCATTTTCCGGGCCGGTTCCGCCTATGATCCTGCGGATAAAGCCGGGCTTGCGGAGCTGACGGCCCGGATGATGCGCACGGGAGGTACGCAGATGATGAATGGAAACGCGGTTGACGACACCCTTGCTTTCTATGGAATCTCCCTGGGCTTTTCGACAGAAGCGGACTTTGCCTCAGCCCATCTCTCTGCCCTCAAACAGAACTGGATAGTAGGGTTTGATCTTTTCTCACAAATGCTGATGAGACCAGCCTTCGAAGAAAAAAAACTGCAACTGGCTAAAGATCTGCTGATCGAAGAGCTCCGGGGTGTTGTTGATGAGCCATCGAAATTTGCCTTCAGGGAATTCAGAAAGCTTCTTTACCGCGGAAATCCGAGGGGAAACTTGACTACCCCGTCATCGATCAAAACGATTCAGCGCCCGGACCTGATTGATTTTCATAAACGATTTTTTTATCCGCACAACATTATGATTACAATCACAGGGGATATTACACCGGCTGTAGCGGTGAACACCGTTCGCCGCTACTTCGGTTCCTGGCAGGTCCTGGGAAAAACGGAAAAAATTCCCCAGCCGAAAAGTCAGCAGGACGGACTGATCTATCATATTCAGAAAGATATTCCGCAGTCGGTAATTATTACGGGCCGGTTCTCCCCATCAAAAAAAGGCAGTGACTTTTACCCCTTCACCGTCCTTGATTTTATTCTGGGCAGCGGCGGTTTCCAATCACGGATTTTTCAGGAAGTCCGGAGCAATCGTGGTTTGGCATACAGTACCGGCAGTTTCTATAGAGCCCGGGATGAGTATGGTGTGTTTGGGGCGTATGCCATTACCAAATCATCATCAACCACGGAGGTACTTTCGCTCCTCCGCACGATTATTGGGGACATGAAGGATAAGGGAGTGCGAGGAAGCGAGCTTGCCTGGGCAAAGAAATCTTTAAACAATAGTTTTATTTTCTCGTTTCAGTCGGTTGATCAGATCGCCTATCAGCAGATGATGATCGAATATGACACCCTGCCGCAGAATTTCCTGTTCACTTACAGAAAGAAAATCGGCGAGGTCAGCGAAGAAGATATCAACCATACTGCGGCCCGGTATTTTACCAGTCAGAATTTCGTGACACTCGTTCTGGGAAACGAAACAGTTTTCGACAAGCCCCTTTCCAGTTTGGGAAAGGTTATAAAGATTGATTGAAAGAACATTATGATTGATCAGGTTACTTTTGAAAGAATCCGGAAACGGATTGACAACTACCGGGAGGCGATGATTCAGATGCAGATCGGACTGACAGCAATTCCTGCCCTGTCTCCCGATAATGGTGGCCTCGGTGAGTTCGAAAAAGCACAGTTTCTTTTATCCAACCTGCGCAGTCTTGGATTCGCCCATATCCAGGAATTCAACGCCCCGGACGGGAGGGTGCCTTCAGGAATCCGGCCCAATATCATCGCCAAGATACCGGGGAAAAACCATCACAAAACCATCTGGATTCTAACCCACCTGGATATCGTTCCTCCGGGTGAAATGACGTTCTGGGAGAAAGATCCCTACCAGGGTTATGTGAAAAACGACCGGATCTATGGCCGGGGTACTGAAGACAATCAGCAGGACCTCGTTGCCTCCCTTTTTGCCGCGAAGGCATTTTTGGATGAGGATATTACACCGGAGATGAACATTGGCCTGGCCTTTGTATCCGACGAAGAAACGGCCAGCCGCTGGGGGCTCGCCTACCTCCTGGAGCATGAAAAAAATCCCTTTAAAAAAACGGACCTTCTGATTGTTCCCGACTCGGGAAACGAGAACGGGTCAATGATCGAAATTGCAGAAAAAAGTATCCACTGGCTCCGTTTTAAAACCATCGGAAAACAATGCCATGCCAGCAAGCCGGACCTCGGGAATAATGCCTTTCTGGCGGCATCCCATCTCGTTGTCCAATTAAACGACCTGCATCAGATTTTTAATGCCGTTGATCTCCATTATCATCCCCCGATGAGTACCTTCCAGCCCACCAAGAAAGAAATGAATGTTCTCAATGTTAATACCATTCCGGGAGAGGATGTCTTCTACCTGGATAGCAGGATTCTGCCTCAATATCCCTTGACGGACGTTTTCAAGCAGGTCAGAGGTATGGCCGATAAAATCGAGCATCAATTTGGTGTAACCGTTGAAATCGAAGCGGTGCAAGCCGTGCAGGCTCCTTCCCCTACCCCGGGCGATGCACCGGTTGTTCTGGCGCTGCAGGAAGCCATTCAAGAGGTTTATCAGATCCACGCAAAACCTGAAGGCATTGGGGCCGGGACGGTAGCTGCCTATTTCCGGCGGGATGGCTATCCCGTAGCTGTCTGGTGCAGAATCGGACAGACAGCCCACCAACCCAACGAAAACTGTCTGATTGCCAACATGATCGGAAATGCCAAAGTATATGCACATTTATTTTTACAGAAATGAAACATGACTTTCATAAAAATGATTGCAATGGGAAAAAACGCATGATAGCGTCGTCACGCCATGATGAACCAATGTGATGTCCTGAGCGGGCTGGTTTCTAAAAACCTTTTAACAGGATTGAAAAAGACGTGAAACAAAAACCTGCGTCTCCTTCGATCGAAAATATTTGTTTTGAGAATACCGAAAACCTGATCAGCCTCTTCGGTGAACATGATAAAAATCTGAAACTCCTTGAAAAACTGGAGCCCGTCAAGCTGGACGTACGGGGCAATACCCTCTCCATCACCGGCGACACACTGGCCGTTGAACTGACAAAAAACCTGCTCCTTCAGCTTCACGCCATCCTGCAAAAAGGCTATCCCCTCTTCGCCGTTGATATCGATTACGCCCACAGAATCCTCTCGGAAAACAGTGCCACCAACCTGGAAAAGATCTTTCTGGATACCGTCTTTATCTCTTCAAAAAAAAAGGTTATCACGCCCAAAAGCATTGCCCAGAAGCACTATATTGATTCAATCCGACAGTATGACATGGTTTTCGGCATCGGTCCTGCCGGTACCGGTAAAACCTATCTGGCCATGGCCATGGCCGTATCGGCATTGCTTGAAAAGAAAGTCAACCGGATTTCCCTGGCAAGACCGGCTGTGGAGGCCGGTGAAAAACTTGGATTTCTACCGGGAGATCTCGCAGAAAAGGTTAATCCTTATCTTAGACCACTCTATGATGCCCTTTTCGACATGATCGATTTTGACCGCGCGTCCGCCCTGATCCATAAAGGGGTGATCGAAGTGGCGCCTCTCGCCTTTATGCGTGGCCGGACCCTGAATGATTCTTTTGTCATTCTTGATGAAGCCCAGAATACCACATCTGAACAGATGAAAATGTTTTTAACGAGGCTTGGATTTGGCTCAAAAGCGGTTATTACCGGGGATGTGACGCAGATCGATCTTCCACCGGACAAGACACCGGGCCTGGTGGAAGCCGAAAGAATTTTAAAGAATATTGAAGGAATCCGCTTTGTCCATTTTTCAGAAATAGATGTCGTCAGACATCCGCTTGTCCAGGACGTGATCCGGGCTTACAATCATTTGGACCGCGAAAAAATAAAGGGTAGGCCTCGTCCTTCATCATGAATCCCATTGACACGGCAACAAACAAAGCACTGAAAATCCTGAAAGATAAATCGCGAAAACTTCGAATTATCCCAGAATTCGCCCGTAACACTCTTCTTCAAAAATGGGCTATTGTCGTCTGCCTGGGTCTCATCCTGTCGCTGCTTTTGAGCCCTCGGATTCATTTCAGCCGCCCTGATTATAAAGTTGGCATGATTGCCATTCATGATGTTAAAGCAGACCGCGACTTTCTTGTTGAAGACAGGGTATCGACCGAACAGAAGAAAATGGAGATCCTTGCAGATGTCAAAACCGTCTATGATTATGACAGCGACCTTCAGACCCAGACGGAAACAAATCTGAACAAAGCTTTTTTGGCGATAGAGGAATCCTACCTGCGATTTGAAAATGAAAACGAATCCGAAAATCTTTCCGATGCGGCAAAACAGCGCACTCTGATGCAGGCGCAAAGAGATTTCGAAAAATATCTGGGCATACCTTTAACGAATGATGAATTTGAAATCCTCCACCGCTATCATTTCTCATCCTCTATCGCCAAGAAAATCTCCAAACTGATGGGCAGTGTCATCCGCCCCGCATGGATCACCAACGTTACTTTTTTGAAGCAGGATCTGGAAAAGGGAATTATCATCCGTGATTTGAAAACCCTGGGTGAAAAGGAGATGAAGAATCTTACCTCCATCCGCCACATGAATCATATGGAGGTTCTCCTGCTGAGGAAGGCCAATCAGTTAATGCGTTACGACAGGGCCGATATTCGGAAGGTAGTCATTGCCCTGGCAAAAAAAATGATTCAGCCCAATCTGACGTTTAATAAAAGCGCCACGGATCTGAAAAAACAAACGGTTCTGGCTGGCGTGAAACCTGTGTATTACCAGGTCCAGGCCAATGAAATGATCATCCGTGAAGGAGAGAAAATCCACCGGGATGATCTGAATAAGCTCGAGGCGTTCTACAGGATCAGGGGGGAGCAGAAATTCTCCGATATTTATAATTTTCTCGGAATGTTCCTCACGATTCTATTCCTCGCTATCCTGCTCTATCTTTTATCCAGCAACTGGCTGAAGAAATCCAGGAACGTCAACATCGACATTCTGTTTCTCAGCGTTTCTGCCATCCTGCAAGTCCTGCTTGTAAAATCAGGTATTTTCATATCGGAAGCCATTAACCGGGCCTTCCCTTTCATCCCCGTGGAGGCCTGCTTTTTTACAATTCCCTTTGCCGTCAGTGCGATGGTCGTGGGGGTCATGATCAACCGCAACATGGCCTTCATTTTTTCCATTTTTTCATCCGTGCTCATCAGTTTTCTCTTCGAGAACAAGGTAACGATCACACTGTTTTCATTCCTTGGCAGCATGACGGCCTGCTATCACATTGTTCATTGCCGAAAACGCTCCGCTTTTTTCAAAGCCGGCCTCTTTCTCGGTCTCATTAATATCGTTGTCATCATCTCACTGTCCATGCTGGCAGGAAATATTACCTTTCTGGATAGCCTCATTAAAATGGCCATGGGCTTTTTCGGAGGAATCCAAACCGGTATCATTGTTGCCGGCATTACCCCCCTATTCGAAACTCTCTTCAAATACACGACGGAGATCAAACTCCTGGAGCTGGCCAATCTCAATCAACCCATCTTTCAGCGAATGATCATTGAGGCTCCGGGTACTTACCACCACAGTATCGTTGTGGGTTCCATGGTCGAGACGGCTGCCGAAGCCATAGGCGCGAACTCCCTGCTGGTGAAAGTCAGCGCATACTATCATGATATCGGAAAAGTGAAAAAACCCAACTACTTCATTGAAAACCAGAGTAATGGAGAAAATAAGCACGATAAGCTGTCACCACGGATGAGTGCCCTCGTGATTATCTCACATATCAAAGACGGATGTGAACTGGCCAAGGAGGCGAAGCTTGGCACCGAAATTGTCAACATCATCAGAGAACACCACGGGAACAGCTTGGTCAGATACTTTTACGACAAGGCGAAAAAAGATGATGATGCCTCCATACGGGCTCTGCCGGAAAGCGATTTTCGTTATCCTGGACCAAAACCGCAAACCCGGGAGGCCGGCCTTGTGTTACTTGGCGATGTCATAGAGGCTTCATCCCGAATCTTGTCCAACCCAACACCGTCAAGGATCAGAAATCTCGTCAAAGAAAGAATTGAAGGGGTTTTTATGGACGGTCAACTGGACGAATGTGAACTGACCTTGCGTGATTTGAATAGTATCTCGGAAACATTTACAAGGATTCTCACCGGTATTTTCCATCAACGGATCGATTACCCCATGCCGCATGTCCGGGAGATCAACGTGAAACCAATCCATTACTATGAAACCGCTTATCGAAAACAGGCAGAAAAAAGTAAAGCTTGACCTTCGCCGGGTTCGCCAGATCATCAATAAAGTCCAGAAATATCTTGGCTGCCAGGATAAGGAAATAAGTCTGCTGTTCGTCGACAATACAACAATCAAAGAGATTAACCGGCAATATCTCCGGCGGGATTATCCGACCAACGTCATCTCCTTTTCCCTAAAGGAAGGAGATTTCGGTCATATCAACCCTCAGATTCTCGGCGATATCGTGATTTCCACCGAACAGGCCCTTGAAGATGCCCGGAAGGGGAATCTTGACTTTGATGATGAGCTTGATTTTCTCTTGATTCACGGCCTGCTTCACCTTCTGGGCTATGATCATGAAGGCTCCGACGAAAGGCAAGCTGCAAAAATGAGAGATAAAGAGAATGAAATCTTCTCGAAGCTGAAGGGGTTTCTGATCGATATCCCCTGATTAGTTATTTCAAAACAATCACCTGACCGGGGTGGATCCTGTCATTCCTGTCAAGCTTGTTTAGTTCAAGAAGCCGGGCAAGGCTGATGTTTTTCTTCCTGGCAATCTTATCGAGGCTGTCCCCCTTTTTCACGGTATAGACACTCCCTGCCGACTCACTGGCAACGTCTTTTGTTACGCTCTTTTTCTTCAGGGTTGTCTTTTTCTCCGTGCTTTCTGAGCGCTCCGGATCTGCCTCTGATGCACCGGCCTGACTGACGATTTTAATGATCCGCCCCGTTTGAACCCTATTCCCCTTGATCCGGTTAATCCTCTTGATTTCTGAGGAGGTGGTATTGAAACGCTGGGCCAAAGATGACAGGGAATCCCCTTTTTTTACTTTGTAGCGGATGATTTGCCCATTGCCATTGACCTGGGTTTTGTCTCTCTCAGGCTGCTGACGGGATGACCCTTTGGCATAGCGGATCGTGCGAACCGGCACTTTCAGGCGCTGCCCGACACGAGGACCTTTTTTACCGGACAGGTTATTGTAAGCCATCAGCGTACTGACGGAGATGTTGTATCGATGAGCGATGGAAGCCATCGTCTCCCCTCGCTTGACCTTATGGCGCTTGAAGCCACCTTTACCCGCAACTCTAACCCATTTTGGTTTTTCCCCCTGAGGAATGCTGTCGGCGACCTTGACCAATTTTTCCGCCATTTCCAAGGGCACCTTCAATTGATATTCCCGGTCAGGGGTCATCTTATGCCGGAGTTCGGTGTTCAGATTATTCAGGGTATCTTCAGGAATCTCAAGTGCCGTAGCGATATCCTGAAGTCGCATGTTTTTTTCGGTTTTGACTTCTTCAAAGGGGATTTCTTTTTCCAGTGGCTGGCCGAGATCCATACCGTATTTTACGGGATCCTTGATGATTTGAATGGTTGCCAGAAAACGCGGCACATAGCGTGCCGTTTCATAGGGCAACTGATGATAGAGGTCCCAGAACCGGTCCAGATAATTCAGATGCTGACCGGAAATTACTCGGAGTACCCTGCCTTCGCCGCAGTTGTAGGCAGCTAAGACGGTCAACCAATCACCAAACATGTTATGCAGATCCTTCAGATAACCGATGGCGGCACGGGTTGACTTCTGTCCATCCATCCTTTCGTCGATCCATTCATCCCGGTTCAGTCCGTATTTATACCCCGTTGAGGGAATGAACTGCCAGAGACCCAGCGCCCGCGCCCGTGAGAGGGCAGAAATTTTGAAACCGCTTTCCACCAGAGGGAGCCATGAGAGTTCTTCCGGTAAACCCGCCTTTTTAAGTTCTCTGACGATCATGGGACGGTAGAATCCGGACCGCCGATAGGCGGCAATAAAGGAATCCCTTTCAAAGCTTTGAAAACTGCGGATTTCTTTTTCCACGTCGGCATTCATGGTCATGGGAATTTCGCTGCGCTTCCCGACGGTTACGGTCTGTCTGGATGTATAAATGGCCAGAATGCGTTTTGATATAAGCAGGCGCAGATCGTCTTTTTGCCTGGCGATGGCTGGATCATCGTCTGTCTCAATAATGAGGGCATAGGCCTGATCCAGCAGATCGAGCGCGTTTTCAAGGTCACCTTTCTTCCAGTATTCCTCGGATTCCTCTAAAAGCGCCAGTGCCTCCTCCATGATATTCTGTTCTTCTTCCCGAACCTTTTTATTCCCATTTGCTTCCGCAACCTCATTCGAAGATTCATGTTTCTTATCGATCTCAGCCTGAGTCAACTCGCTTTCAGCATTACGGCTCTTTTCAGAACTCTCAATCAAGCTGGAAAAGATATTGCCCAACATAGACTGCCCGTAAACATCGGGCGGGGAAATTACCGGATTGGAAATGAGAAAGGAAAAAAGGCAAGACAAACAAGCGATACATACTATTTTGAATTTCGACACGGTTGCGAACTCCTTTAAAAAAATTCTTGAAACAGCCCGGAAGTTTCTATAGCACAGGTGTTCTTATTCCCAAAGCTAAAATTGAGGTAACGCGGACATTACTAAGCGGCCGACATCAGATAGGCCTCAATAAAGTCATCAATGTCGCCATCCAGGACGCGGCCGACGTTTCCCACTTCCAGATTGGTCCGATGATCCTTAATCATCTTGTAGGGATGGAGCACATAGGAGCGGATCTGGCTTCCCCAAGCGATGTCTTTTTTTAACTTGTTCACTTCATCAAGCTTTGCGTTCTGCTCCTGAAGTTTCAGCTCGTAGATGCGCGATTTTAAATACTTCATAGCCATGGCTTTGTTTTTATGCTGGGACCGTTCATTCTGGCATTGCACGACAATCCCCGTGGGAAAATGGGTGAGTCGGACGGCGGAATCGGTTTTATTGACGTGCTGTCCACCCGCCCCGGTGGAGCGGTAAGTATCAATCCGAAGATCGTTTTCATCGATTTCCACGATAATCTCATCATCGACCTCGGGATAAACAAAGACGGAAGCAAAGGAGGTATGCCGTCTCCCGCCGGCATCAAAGGGCGATATCCGGACCAATCGGTGGATGCCGATCTCCGCCTTGGCATAACCATAGGCATATTCTCCCTCCAGCGTCATGGAAACGCTCTTAACACCCGCTTCGTCCCCCGGCTGGTAATCGATAATGGTAGACTTAAACCCTCTTCGCTCCGCCCACCGCAGGTACATGCGCAAAAGCATTTCTGCCCAGTCCTGCGCTTCCGTTCCACCTGCCCCGGCATGAATGGACACAATGGCATTCATGGGATCCTGTTCTGAGCCCAGCATCATCTTGAGTTCTTCATTCCGCACGGAGACTCTTAACAGTTCCAGATCACGATCCACTTCCGCCAGGGCCGCTTCGTCATTTTCCTCCTTTGCCATCTCGTAGAGGATATCCAGATCGTCAGTGGTTTCTTTAAGTTTTTTCCAGTGACGAACGATGTTGTCCAGTCTTGTTTTCTTTTTCAGGACATCCCGGGCCTTTTCCGGCTCGTTCCAGAAATCCTCTCTGGCTGAAGCTATTTCAAGCTCTTTAATGCTGTCTTCCTTTTCAGGGATGTCAAAGGCATTCTCCGAGCCGTGAGATTCTTTTTTTCACATCACTGAGATTTTCCGGTAATCCTTCAATCATATCTTTTCCTCCTCTTTTTAATTGAAATCACTAATATCAGGGTCAGTCCCATCATGCAACCATAAACAAAAAGATCCCCATAGATCGAATAGAAACTTTTCATATCCAGAAACCGGATCGTCCCCTGGAGGGCTGCTTTTTCAAACAAACCGCTGCGGTTCACGATCTTGCCGGTGGGATCTATAATGGCGCTGATTCCCGTATTCGCCGCCCGGACCAGATAAAGCCGATTCTCAACAGACCTGAAGACAGTCATGGACAGATGCTGATAAGGCGCCGAGGTGTTTCCGAACCAGGCATCATTGGTAATATTAACCAGCAGACCTGCACCCCTCTGCCGGTAAGTCCGGCCCGCTTCCGGCAGAATGCCTTCATAACAGATCATGAGGCCCAGCTTCTGTTGATCTCCGTTTTTGTATATCAGTAGAGGCTCATAACCCTTGCCGCTCCGGAAATCACCGATTCCCACCACCAGCTTGCTGATGAAAGGGAAGAAACGTCTCAAGGGCACATATTCCCCGTAGGGGACTAGATGAACCTTGTCATACTGGCCTGCGATCCTGCCGTCCGGAGAGAGCAAAAAAGCGCTGTTCAAGAAAACGGCGTTGCGGCCCTCAATTATGTAACTGGGACTGCCGAAAAGAAGCCAATTGTTCGTCCGTAAAGCCACAGAGACCACTTCCCGGTGCATGTCATCCCGATCCTGAAAAAAGAATGGGGCGGCGGTTTCCGGCCAGACGATCAAACCTTGCCCGACAGGAGCTGATTGCTGGGACAGGGAGTTATAAATGCGGATGGTCTCTTCCTGAAAAGCCTGATGCCACTTCATGTTCTGATCAATATTTCCCTGGATGAGGCTGACAGGCATGGCTCCGGCCTGTTGGATTGATTTTTCGACTTCATCGGTTCGCAGCATCCCATACCCGAAAAGGGCTGCCATCAATGTGCAGCCGGCCATAACCTTTGCCACAACCCGTTTATTCGGCACCCGACTGCCGGTGTTTGACTGTCCGATCCTGAGCACATCGAAAATGACGACATTGATGAAAACAATAATAAACGTCAACCCGAAAACACCGGTCATATCGGCTATCTGAATCAATGGCCTGTACAGATACTGGGAATAACCGAGATTCTCCCAGGGAACTCCCGTGAGGAGATGGGATTTTACATACTCCAGGGAGGTCCATAAAAGAGGCGCCGAAAAAACCAGGGGAATGCCCCTGCGGTTGAAATAGACGATACCGGCGGAAAACAGCGCCACGTAAAGGGCGAGATAGGCCGACAGCAGCAGCATGACGGCAATGCCCACGGCGACGGGGAGATAGCCGTAATTGACGACAACGAAGGTGATCCAGTAGAAGATCCCGATGTTCGCAGAAAACCCGGTGATGAAACCGGTGAGCAGCCCCTGGGTAAAACGCTTTTCCTGCAGGGCATAGAAAAGGGGAACGAACGCCGTCCAGGCCAGGATTCCCGTACCAAACTTGGGGAAGGAAAGAAAGATCAGCGCGCCCGATAATAAAGCCCAGAAAAATGTCTTTTTATCAATCCCCAAGCCGCTTCCTTTTATTCTCAGATCTCTAGGCGATTCTGGTCACCAGACAGCCGCTTCATCCTGACCTTTTTGATACTACGTTCATCCGCAGATTCAACGATCATTTCAAAGTTTCCAATTTGAATGGTTTCTCCGGTTACGGGGATCTTTCTGATTTCATGAAGGATCAGCCCCCCCAGCGTCTCAAATTTTCCTTCCGGAAAGGCTACCCCGAAATGATCCTCGATTTTTTCGATTTCTGTTCTGCCATCCACCAGGGTGTAACCATCGGGCATCTCCACAATTTCTCCATTCTTGACGTCATGCTCATCATGAATTTCGCCGACGATTTCTTCGATCAGGTCTTCCAGGGTTACCAGTCCTGATGTTCCTCCGTACTCGTCGATCACAATCGCCATGTGGTGCTTCCGCTGCTTTAACTCGTGCAGGAGGAGATGGGTATTCTTGGTTTCCGGAATATAATAGGGCTTTCTTAGAATCGAAAGGATATCGTTCTCGCTGACCGGTTTTAACCAGAATTTGAGGAGGTCCTTCACGTTCAGGATACCGACGATATTATCGATGTTGCCGCTGTATACAGGCATCCGGGTATGACCATACCGGGTAATCAGATCGTTAATTTCTTCAATGGGTGTGTCACTCTGGATGGCCACCATCTCCGTCCGGGGAATCATGACTTCCCGGACGATCGTATCTCTGAATTCCAGGATGCTCTGGATCATTTCCCCGGATTGCGTATCGATGAGGCCGTTTTCCTCTCCGGCATCAATGATGGACTGAATTTCCTTTTCCAGATGGGAAGGATCCTTGGCCGAAAAAATCCCCTTGAGCTTCGATTTAATGATTTTCTTTAAAATAGTTTACTCCTCTCTCATAATCCCCGCAGATACTCTGGCCGCAATTGCCGGCTGTCTCCGGACTGAATCACATGATGGATCATACGGACAGTCTTTGCCTTTTCTTCCGGCATCCTGGCCCGGATGGACAGGTAATTCGAGGCATGATTGGACGTAAAGAAGCAGTTTGTAAAATCCGAATGGGCGATCATGATCTCCAATTCCCTCAGGAAGCCGAAGGTATCGGGAAGAACAAATCGCCCGCTGATATAATCTGCATGCAACGGTGTCCCCGGGACCACCATGACGGTAAGGGCGCCAACGTAATCAGGATCGATTTCCGTCAGAATTTTCGCTGTATCGAAGGCATGTGCGACGCTTTTTTCGATCCCGCCGATACCCAGCAACACCGTGACAGACAGGTTAATGCCGGCATTCTTGATCCGCCGCCCTGCTTCGGCGATCTGGGCATAGGTCGCTCCTTTATTGATCTTCTTCAGCAGGTCCTCATTTCCCGTCTCCACCCCCAGATAGACGATCTTCAAACCCAGTTTCCGTAATTGAACCAGATCTTCCGGGGTCTTCCGCAGGATACTCTTGGCGTTGGCATAGCACCCTACCCTCTTCATGCTCCTGATATACTTATGAATGGAGACAAGAATTTCCACAAGCCTTGGTTGCGGGATAATCAGCGCATCGCCGTCACAGAGGAAAATCTTCTCCACGGAACGGTAATCGCTTGCCTCCAGGATATCTTCCTCGATCTCGGCAAATGACTTGATCCGGAATTTCTCACCCTTGTAGGTCGGGCAAAAAGTGCATTTATTATGGGAACACCCCACAGTTACCTGCAGCAGCAGGCTGTATGCCTCACTGGGGGGCCTGATGATCATGCCCTCGTATTTCATTCTATTAAAATATCAGCTGCCACCGCGGCAGATATTCCTTTCTTCCGTTTTGTAAATGGTTGCATAATTTATTACATGATGATTGAAAACACAAGGGCTACCTCTTCGACTCCCGTGCGATTCAACAATAAATAAAACGATATTAGCTACTTGGCAAAATTCTCTTTTTTACAAATTTCGTCAAGGAGTTGCTCTTCGTCATGGAAAGCGATTACGGATCGGATGGATTCAAGCAAGTTAAAAACGACGTTGCATTATCTGGGAGTGAAATCGTGAGAATCAATGGAAAATCATGACCTTCCACTCATAGCATATTGAAAATTATAAGCGCCTAAAGAAGATTCAGGCCGCCGTCAAATCTGGTCACCCCGAATGCCCTTTTGAATTAAGCAATCATCTTTTCGTGGACACTCTCCTTTCTATTGTGCTGCTGACTTCGTTTCCTATGCGGCACTGAAGAGGATGACCATTTAAAAACAGTTTTTCTATGGGATTGACATCAAGATATCATGGAAGTTGATAACCTTTTTCCCGAAATAATTTCATACAGGCATCTGCGACAGCATTGTCGTAAAGGGTTCCTCTATTGTTCTCGATTTCTTTCAGAGCTGCATCAATGCCCAGAGCGGGTCGATAAGGACGGTGGGAGGCCATGGATTCCACCACATCGGCCACGGCCAGGATCTGTGACTCCAGGAGGGCTTCTTCCGAAATCAGCCCATTCGGATAACCGGATCCATTTATCCGCTCGTGATGCTCCAGAACCATCCTCGCTATGGGCCAGGGAAAGTCAATATCTTTCAATATATCATAGCCGGACTGGGCATGGGTTTTGATGAGACTGAATTCTAATGCTGTTAATTTTGTTGGCTTGCTGAGGATCTCCGCGGGAACGGATATCTTGCCCAGATCATGAATGATGGCCGCCATGCGGATGCCATCGATCTGATCGGCGGGAAGGTTCATCTCCGTGGCAATAGAACGGGCCAGGTCGGCAACTCTGCGCTGATGTCCCGCCGTGTAGGGATCCCTCGTTTCAACCGTCACCGCCATGGCCTGAACGGTCGCTCCCAGAGCTTTTCTTATCCGTTCGACCCCCTCTTTTTTTATTGTTATATCTTCATTGAACCCTTCATAATAAAGGAGGCGGCCTTCTGTATCACGGACAGATTGCATGTTCACGGATGCCCAGATTATGCTGCCATCCTTTCTGTAAAACTGAGTTTCAAATCCCCTTATCAATCCCTGTGCTTCAATTATTCTTAATAATACTTTGCGATCTTCCGAGTTCACATAGAGCTGTTTTGGAATATTGATGACGGTTGTCATGAGATCTTCAGGAGAATCATAACCCAACATGATTGCCATTGCCTGGTTGGCCGTAAGAAATCTGCCTTCATCGGTTGTCTGAAAGATGCCTTCCTGTGCATTTTCAAAGATACTTCGGTATCTCTCCTCGCTCCGTTCAAGTGCCTCATTGGCACGCTTGCTCTCGGTAATGTCGCGCACCGTGGCTTCCAGCAAAGTCTGCCCGCCGATCTCCATGCGAGTGAGCAAGACCGTGGCGGGAAACGACTCGCCTCCCAGGCGCTTGTGGGTCCACTCGAAGAGGTGTGATCCCTTCGTCATCGCTCTCTGGATCATCTCGGCGGCCTTTTCGGATGAGAGCCGTCCGTCGGGCTGAAATTCGGGCGAGAGTTCCCAAGGTCCGAGGGCGACGAAGCCCGCCTCGCCGCCTGTCTCGAACATCTCTACCGTGGCGGGATTCCCCGATGTGAAAGTCCAGTAAGGCGGCGCCAGCGTCATGATCGCGTCGCGCGAGCTCTCGAAGAGAGTGCGGTGCTTCTCCTCGCTTGCCTTGAGGGCCTCTTCCGCCCGCTTGCGCTCGGTCAGGTCAAAAAAAGTGAAAATGATATGAGGTTCATTATCCATGTGAATTGTTTCCGCAGAATGATCGCATAACAGTAATTCACCCGTCCTGGTGCGAAACCAGTACTCTCGATTTACACTCCTACCTTCTGTTGTCAACGTTTGCAGGAGGCGCTTTCGGTCCGTCAAATCATTCCAAACGCCAAGTTCAGGTATGGTATGGCCAACGAACTCATCCTTGCTGTAACCGAGCAGATTAAGCATCGCTTGGTTAGCTTCAATGACGAGGCCATCCCTCAAACGACTCAAGCCCACACAGGCAGGGTTGGATTGAAATGTTTTTGCAAATATCTCCTCTGATTTTCTAAGCGCCTCCTCCGCCTGCTTACGGACGTTGATGTCACGGCTTACAGCAAGCATTGCTATAGGCTTGCTGTCCTTGTCACGCAGAAAGGATAATCCCACCTCGAGCCAGATAAGAGACCCATCCTTCTTGTATTCTTCCAACTCCATGATACGGATTCTATCGGGATCTGCCGTCCCGCTAACTTCCAATTTCATCTCTTCTTCAAAAGCCGCAAGAGTAATCTGCCATGACTCCGGCGTCATGACCTGGTCAAGGGTTTGCCCCATGGCTTCCTCAACGGTGAAACCACGGATACGCATGATGGACGGGCTGATATAAGTAAAACGCATATTCATATCTGTGACCGATATGATGTCGGCCATGTTTTCCGCTATTAAACGGTATTTTTCTTCGCTTTTTAGCAGCGCCTCTTCCGCCAGTTCCCGGTCATTAATCTCCTGTTTAAGATGCTGTGTCCGGAGCGCTACCTTTTTTTTAAGGGTAAACGTCCATAATAAGATGACCCCGGCAATGATCGCAAAGGAGGCAACCAGTACGGCCCCAAAAATCACCACATTCTTAGTCGGAAGGCCGGGCGGATCTACGATTCCAAACCATTTCAAGTAAATAGTTTTGTATTGCCCTGTTGATTTAATTATAATTAAACCTTGGTTCAGCTGTTCCAACAATGCCTGATCACCTTCCTTAACAGCAAAGCTGAATGGTCGTGTATAGGAATCGATTACGACGGGAGAAGAATCGATATTCGTCAGGCTTAGCCTCTTTATGTGAAGAAGGCCTATAAGCTTCGGCATGATCGCGACATCCCCCCGGTCTGAAGAAAGAATACGAAGGGCCTCGGGAAGGCTGTCAACCAGAATGAACCTGTCGGACGTAATCAGGCCCGTTGAAATCAGGTAGTCATGGGCCTGATCTTTATTCATAACGATAACTTTTTTGTCTGCTAATTCGCTTATAGAATTGATTGGCCGGATGCCCTTGCGGATAAAGAAGGCATCGTATGCAATGGTGTGGGGTGCTGAAAAATCAAAATCCCGGTCTCTTTCTCTGGAATAGGCCATCATCGGAAGGAAATCAATCCTGCCTGTCTTTAAATCATTTTGCGCATTATCCCATGTGTCAACGGTAATCTCCAAATCATGATCCATGACCTGGGAAACGGCCTTGGCAAGGTCGACGCTGAAACCATCAGGCAATCCTTCCTTGTTTACAAACGTGTATGGATAATACTCGCCAACGATAATGGTCTTCAGTTTCTTACCACGTACCGACACGCTGTTCTTCGGTTGTTCTTCGCTTGCCAAAGCTGAACTAAAAACAAGGATGATGAAAAGAGATATGATTGTCTTTAATTGGCAGGTCATGGTTAAAGTTCTCCTGGGTCTGGGATCCAGCAATATCGCTTTATAGAAACGTCACTTAACGACAAAACCCCGCCTCTTTTGAGTAACGGTGTTTCCATAATCTCTTCATTGCAGCACCCTTTAAAAAAGGGTTTGAATTGATTGTTAACCTTTTAACGATGCCTTATTGAATATGGTTCTTTGTGTTCCTAATTCTTTAATAAGTCAACAAACAAATTTCATTGATAACTATTTGAAAGGGTGGATGTCCGTCGAACATACCGGATGCTTGAGTACAGGAAGTTAGCGAGAGAGATCGTCTGTTTCTTTTACCTACTTATCAGCAACTTTCGATTTAGAATTGAGATGAGAATTACCACTTGGAATCAGCTTCATGAACATCCTCAAGTCCCTACCATCTTGATAGCTATTTCCGGTAAGGGAGGGATCAGATGCACCTTATTGTCTTGTCCAGTTTCTGGGGAGAGGCTCATCCATCAAACTGTCAGTGCTGACGTTCCGAGTTACATCTTTTTCCATGATCGGTGCATGGCCATCCCTTCCCCCGTCAGCGTTGGCTCGTTGAAGGCGAAAAATGCGACGGACATGGCAGGCAGTGAGGGGGTGGATTGAAACCTCGCCAAAATCTCGCACCAGCGGTCCTCCCGGATGGGGCGAAGTTCGAGATTGGGGCAAAAACTCGAATCGTAGACCGTGCATTCTCTTTCTCCCCCCACGAGACAATTCAGTAGGCGGCGATGCTCCACATGGGCCGGGCAGGAAGTTACCACCTCGCCGCCATAGGAAAAGGGAAAAAGACGGCAGACCTGG